>ENA-OREN01001723-OREN01001723.1-marine-metagenome-genome-assembly--contig:-NODE-1723-length-24338-cov-6.967644_pt1 | contig 24338 bp, 32 predicted proteins | sample MGYA00248624_ERZ508555 | MGnify/ENA primary metagenome ERZ508555 (study PRJEB26222, sample SAMN06267773) | marine metagenome | isolation source: Saanich Inlet, British Columbia, Canada | place...
TTGCAATAAAGACAAAGAAAGGCGAGAAAATAGAAGTTACGCCTACTGCCCCAGCTACTAAGGATAATATAAAAGATTTTGATGATACGGTTGTAACAGTTGCCAATAGTGAAGAAGAGTTAGCGGCATTAGAATCTGGCGAAACACCTGCTAAAGAAACTCTAGTCTTTATTGGAGATAAGCCTCATCTGCAAGATGAAGATGGTGTAACCGAAGAAATAAGTATAGATAGGGCAGTAAAACTAGTAAATGCTACGGCTGTAAAAGAAAAAGCACCAGCTGAAGTTACGCCTACTGCTCTAAAAATAAGTAAAATAGTAAAGAAGATTATTTCTGGTGGACAGATTGGCGCTGATATATTTGGCTTAGAAGTAGGTCAAGAGTTAGGTATAGAAACAGGTGGAACGGCTCCCCCTAAATTTCAAACATCTGATGGCAAACAACCTGAGAAATTAAAAGGTTATGGACTAGTAGCTGGAGCTAAAGACCCTAAAGTATATAGAAAACGTACTATTAAGAATGTAAAAGACGCTGATGGTACTGTTATATTTGGTGATTTAGATTCTTCAGGTTCTAAGCTAACAGTGAATTCTGCTAAAGCTAATAAGAAGCCTTATATAACTAATCCAACAGCTAAACAATTGAAAGCGTGGATAAAAGAAAATAACATTAATACGCTTAATGTTGCTGGGAATAGAAATATACACGCAGCTGAGGTCAAGCCTATACTTAAAGAAGCTTTATCGGAAGAGCCTCTAGCTGTTGCAAAAGAGGTTACTACAGAATCAATTGAAACTGAAGATAAAGCATCATTAAGTGACTATGGGGCGCCTAGTAACGAAACAGATATGCTTGAAAACTTTCAAGATGAAGGCAGTAGTGAAGAGCAATTAATAAGTCATAATAAAAAGCTTGCAGAAAAGATATTAAATAGATTAAAGAAGCATTTCCCATTTATTGATATTAAAACATTTGAAGGGTTGATTAATGTTCATGGTATAAACCGCATTGGCTTTGCAATGGAAAAACTTGTTGCGTGGTCAACTACTGATGGCAGATTAGATACAATGCCACATGAATTTGCTCATATATATATTAAAATGCTACGCAATGAACCTATTATAAAGTTAGGTATTAAGCAATTTGAGAGTGAGGAAGCTCTAGTTAAACAGATTGGCTTGTATTATACAGATAGGATACAAGAAAAGTCCATAATTAAACGTATAAAGATATGGCTTAAACAGTTTGCGAACAAATTAAGATTAAGATTTGGCAAACTTGATAAGATTGCTGAGGAAGATTTCGGTCAAATAATTGCAGAAGAGTTTTATCAAGGTAGGTGGCTTGGAGTTGAAGTTGCAGTTGGGGAGCAATTCCTAGATTTCGAGAATAAAAGTGAAGCTGATATAGAAGACACAGAGAGATTAGATGAAGTCATTGAAGGCAAGTTGAATAAAGTCCCCAATGATATACATATTACAAGTTTTTTATCTGATACATTAGGTATATATATTGATAGTAAAACAGATTATCCTAATATTATTGATATCGCTAAAGAATCATCAACATTTGAAGAATATCGTGCAAACATTTTTACATACGCAAAGAGTATTGTTGAATCAAGGGCAAGAGAGAATGACAAGTTAAAGAGTTATACTGATTTAATACAGATACCATTAACTAAGGATGAAATAGCTGCATTGTCAGTTAAAGAGCGTAAAGCTTATAAGAAAGCACAAGCACGTAGAGATAGGATTAATTCTCAATTAAGGAACGATTGGTTAAAAGCACTTGTTAGGATTAGGCGTTTTTCAAGAAATAACCCAAGTAGGCAGGGTAAGGACACACGTGTTTATCAGGAATGGATTGTTACTGGTAAGGGTGAAACAGGTATATTAATTGCTGATGATTATAATAAGATTACAGGTAAAAAAGCATCTGAAACGAATACGATGAATTTTATTGAAGAGCAATTTATCAAAGAAGAGAGCGAGAATAGATTATTCTTTTTACCTGTTAAAGAAATTATGCATGAACGAGTTAATGGGAAGACAAAAGAAGTATTTCATGTTTCCGCTGTAATGGATTTTAGTAAAAGCGTTATTAATACAGCTCAAAAAGATAAAGTTGAACAATATATTGCAATTATTGGTAAGTATTTAGGTAGCATACAAGTAGAAAGCCAAGCTAAAGCTAAGAAAATTAATAATAGCAAGAAAAGTAAACCTCAAAAAATGAAGTTACTTCAAGTATTACGAGATGAAACAAGAATGCAATTAATAGATGTATCAAAAAAGTCTAATTTACTATCTATTATTGGTTCTAAAATGGGTGATAATTCTGCTATTATTTCAACAAAGACAGCAAAGAGCGATTTACCTACAAATATTACACCAGATTCTTTTGTTCGTTTTATTGACAATGAAGTTGAAAATGGTAATATGACTGAGGAACACCAAGAAACTATTTTTAAAGAAACTAGAATGGATAAGATTTCAATTTCTAAAAATCCATTAATAACGAATACATTAGAAGAGTATATTAATAATAATCCCAATATGGGAACATTTGAGTTGATGAATAATATTATTAATTACGGGAATACTGCTTTGAAAGCAAAGGCTCAAATGTCTCAAATGTTATCAAGGTATAAGTTTTGGCAAGAGGTTCGTGTTAAAGATTATTTAATGTATGAAAACAGTGCATCTGATTCTATGACTAGATTATCAATTGACTTTGCTGAGGGACCACATCCAAAAGGAGCTGGTAAAGCGAAATTAATGTTAATTGATGGTGATGTTAAAGCAATGGTTAATGTTGATGGAAAAGAGATAATTGCTGGCAATTATGATGGATTTGATGGAGCAACATTTACAGGAACTCGTTACTTATCTAAAATAGCTAAAGCCTTTGGGTATAAACAATTACATCAAATTAAAACTTTTATTAGACAACGTGATAATGATACTGATTATATTGGAATGAAACACATGCAATTCAATCCGTATAAAGGCATGAGATTTTATCGTGGTGACACTTTAATTGCAGAAGTAAGGGGAAGTGGTGCTGACACATATTTCGTTGATATGCGTCCAGATAGCCCTACTTATGAGCAAAAATTCGATATGATAGCATCTCCCAATGAAGCAAAAATGTCTTATGGTAAATATAGTAAAGATAATGATGGATTTTATAAGTTACACGATATTGCTGAAAATTCAATTAAGGTAACGCAAGTTAAAGATAAAACAAAAACAACAGCGTCACATCCAATAGCGTTAGGCGAGTTATTGCTTGCTATTCAAGATACTGACGGGAATGCTCAAGACTTAATAAAACAAATTAAAAAGAGATATGGAGTAGTTGTCGCTCATTATATGGAGCAACTTAACAGTTTTTATGAAAACCCTAAACTACTTAAAGATTTTGTATCAAGAGTTAGGGCTGAAGAGAATATTCCAACTGAATTAGAAGAGTATATTGGTTTGATTGGTGATGATGGGAGAGGTTTATTCCACCCTGTTATTATTAGTCACTTATTACCTATTCTCAACTCACGTATATTTAAAGAAGGTATATTTAAGGCAAGAGGTTGGGAGAATAAAGCTTCTGATGTTTATTTAAAACCTGCCGCACATTTGCAAATAAAAGATGGTAATGTAATGGTGTCTTCAAATAATACTGTTGCTGTTAATCAAGTAGAGTCTGCCTATATTAAAGATAAAGGTAAACAAAGTTGGGCAAATGAGCATGATAAGATAAAGGCGCTTAATGAATGGCTTGAAGCTGGTAATAATGTAAAGATACTTATACATAGAAATCCGATTGCTAAAGTAACTGGTCCTGTATTAAGGAATATACAGCGTTTAGTTGAAGGTCAGCATGGTCAAACTATAATGTTATCAACTAAGGATGTTATAGATATATTAGATGGTGACTGGGATGGGGATAAAGCTGTTTTTGAGTTTATTGGTAAAGATTATGTAGAAGCATTAGAGAATTGGCAAGAAAGTAGTACTTATAAAGATGTTGATAAAATTGTATCATTAGCTCCATTTGGGAAACGAACAGATAAAGATGATACATTAAGTAATACTTCAGTGTCATCATGGGATGATGTAGCTACTACTGTTTCCAATAATGCAATTACTGATGGGGCAACAGGTGTGATGGTAAACGCTAGGACTGTATTATCTCAATTGTCTTATAAAAAGTTTAAAGTATTTATAGAATCATTAGAAGACTCTAACGGATATATAGAAATTGCAGACCCAAATACAGAAGTTGTAATGGATTATATTGAAGTTGACGAAACGCAATTAGATGAAAGAGAATTAAGTGTTATTGAAAACAATGGAGATAGTATTGTTGAAATTGATGGTAAAAAGTATTTAAAGACAACAAAACAACATGAATTAGCAATTTTATTCCAAATGGCTGTTGATGCTGTTAAATATCGTTTTTGGGGAGAGATTGTTGCAGAATCTAAATTGAGCAATTTTGAATTTATGCTTACAAGGATTTTTAATCGTAGTGATGGTAAAACTTTGACAAAAGCACAATTAAAATTAGCTGGTGTTATGTTTTCTGCTCAAAATATAAGTAAAATAAGAGCTGGTAGAACTAAAGAGAATATGGCAGCCTCATTTGACCAAAATGTTAATAACAGTTTAAGGTTAGCTGAATTAGTTTATGATTTAGATACAGGTAAAAAGAAAAGTAATGTTGCTTATAATAAAGCATTTATGGAATTTGCTGGTGAAAATGCAAAAGGCAAAATGGATGTTCCATTAAAAGTAGAAATGGAGAATAATATATCACCTGCTGAAGAGTTATTACTTGGGATTGGGAAGAATATTCATACAAGTCCATTTTATTATATTACAACAAATAGGCATGCAAGGAACACATCGCATGTATTAGCAATGAATGCATTAATGAAGTCCGCAACAGGAACAAAGTTATATGCGCAATTTATGGTTGGCGATAAGCAATCAGAATTTCAACAAGTCCAAGACTTTCTTTATAAGAAAGATAATGATGGTAATAATTTTGTCAGCATATGGAAATCATTATTAGAGAAAACTGAGAGAATTAAAGATATTCGTATGGATTTAAACCAAGACTTTGTTAACTTTGTAGATAAATATATTGGTGAATGGGAGAGTATGTCAAATCATGCTCAATCTTGGGCAACTATTGAAATGCTCTCTGGGTTTAATAATGATATTAATATTATGAAATTACCACCATTAAAATTAATGAATAAAGATGTTATTAAAAGATATTTGCCTCTATTTGAGTCTTATCTTAGAGAACAATCAAGTGATTTAAGTGAAAGTAAAACATCACAAGAAGTTAGGCAAGACTCTATACTTAATCAGTATTTAAAGGCACAGGAGCAAGTAGTAGCTAAATATGAACAAGCAGATGAGAAAGTGGGGGTATGTAATTAATGCCGAAAGCATGCAAAGATGCATTAAAAGCAGCATCAATTGAGGAATCTCAACACCAATATCGATATAAAATAGACGTTGAAAATGCAGTTGCATCATTAGTTGGTTATAAGAGCAATGCAATGGTTGCAACCGCAAAAGAAGTATATAAAAATGCTCCGATTAAAAAGAATAAAAAGAAAATTAAAGTTGCGGAATCAATGAAGAATTTAATGACTAATTATTTCATGGAAAGTGGTGAGCAGACTAATTATAGTCGTGATATTACTAATCCAACCCAAATGGTTGAAGACTGGAAGTTAATTTTCGCAAAACATTTACGTGGCGAAATGAATCCATTATACTTTCAACAAGGTATAAGAACAGCAAGAGCGACTAAAAATTTAATTAAACGTATTGTTAAGAAGCGTAATAATATTTTAAAAGCAGGTAAATTATCAAAAAGGGATGTATTTATACTCCCCCCTGAATTTATTGCAGCGCATGCAGATAGATATGGTATTATTGGCAAAGTAATTGTAAAAGCATTGAGGCTAGGGGATAAAGACATTCAAGCAACATCTAAATATTCTACTCAATTTGATAATATACGAGTTAAGATTACTGATTCATTAATGAATTTAGTTCAATCGTCCAATAAGGCATTATTCAATCTTAATAACTCTTCAATGTGGGGCATTAAAGGCTTTAGAACACTTGATAAAAGCGAAGATATTGTTATTGTAGGTGAAGAAGTGCAAAATGGAGTTGATGGTTATATAATAAAAGGAGAACCTAATAAATGGACTCCTAAGTCTAATGTTAATGCAACTCCAATTGATGTATTAAAAGGTCTTGTTGGGTTATATAGGGATGAATTAATAAATGAGCTTGCAGATGGACAAGTAAGGTATATTATCCCTTCTTTATTAGATAGTCAAGTAGATGAGAATGGCTATCTTGTAAATAAAGATTTTGCAGGAGTGAAGAATAAAATTAAATTAATGGCGAAAAAGAGGGAATCTGGAAACAGGATAGGTGGTGTGCATACTAAGGTAGTTAAAGTAGGTAAAAAACAATGGGAATATCGTTATGTTATGGTAAAGCAAGGCGAATCGTCTATTGGGGAACAATATAATGCTTATTTATTAGATAAAGCACAAATTGGAAGTAATAGTAAAAGAATAGAGGGCAGTGCTGTAAATTTTGTTGGTAAAAACCATAAAATATTATTTGGTAAAGAAGTTATTACTGATGGTAAATATACACAAATAGAATTAGATAGTGTGTTAGATAAAGGGTTTTATCGTTCTGAAAAGATTAATGATTTTGGGAGATTGATTAGAACAAAGGGTAGGGGGATTGGCACTCCTATTGATGGGACACATACAAAACAATATATTGATTTTAATTATATGCCGCAACAACCAAATAAAGCAGTAATAGAAGAGGTTTGGGAAGGGTTATTTAAAACAAGAGGATTGTTTAATCGAATTTTCTTAGATATACAAAATAAATTAATTAAAATAGAAAATAAGCGACAAATACTTCATCATAAGATAAGTAAACAGCTTATTGCTTCTGGGCTTGATGCAAAAGGAGTAGAAGAACACTTTAAGAATTTATACGAAACAGGAGGGGTTGATAGTCGAGTATGGTTTGATAAAGAAACTGGTGATATAAGGACTATAAATACATTTATGAAGAAAAAAGAGGAAAATTATATACCTCATATGTATGAAAAAGGGTCAATTGTTTTTGAACAAATACCAAAGCAAATTATGGCTATGGAAACTAAATTATCAAGAGCAAAGCAAGAAGGTTTAGATGAAAGAGTTAAAGAATTAAAATCGGGTATTAAGACATTAAAACAGCTTGCGATGTCTTATACAGAAGAAGACCAAAGTAATAGTATTGTAGATTTAAGTTCAATTGCACATTTAAAACATATTACTGAATGGACAGACCAAACAAAGCGTAGAAAAGATGGTGATATTTACCATGACTATTTATCTGGAATGTATAGAAATATACATAGAAATGAAATTATTGTTGATATGTTGCAATCATTGCATTCATTGCAAAAGCTTGGCAATAAAGTTCCACAGGGGATAACTGAATATTTAGTTAATAGAGTAAAACTTGCTTTTGGTGATAGCGATACAAGAGCTATCTCTATTACTGGTAAAGAAACTGGACATGCAGATTTAGCCGCTAAGTTAAATCAAATGCCTAAATGGGCAAGAGGCGGCACAAGCTTTACTGCAAAGTCTGCTGAAAGATTTGTTAAGTGGCTGACAACACCAACAACAATGCGTTTCTTAGGTGGTTCTCCAGCATTAACTAATAATACACAAATTGTAAATAGTATTATACAAGTTGGATTTAAAACAGCTGCGCAAGCACATAAAATAATGAAATCTTATCCTGAAAAATGGAAAAAAATAATACAAAATACAGGTGTATTGAATGTATTGACAATGTTTTCTGATGTTATGTTACAAGATGGTGATGTTAATTGGAATGACTTTGGGTTTTATCCTGGAACCATTATACCTTCTGGTAATATGCGAGAATTTATTAGGTTACTTGCAAAGGGTAGGGATAACTTTATTAAGAATGGTGATGCTAATATTGATAATTTTTTACGCGTATTAGAAGCGAAGTCTACTGGCAAAACTAAAGAACAGCTTAGAGAATTACAAAAACTTGATAAACTTAGGCATGCATTGCATAATGATAAATTAAAAGAAAAAAGGGGAGAGTTCTTTGATATTTTCGCATTAGGTAAAGACCAAAGTAAAAAGATTATTGAATCTAGGTTTAAAAAGCTTATTGGGGATGTATCAGATAGCAAATTAAAACGTATGGTCTCTTGGAAGCTATCGTGGTGGTTTGATGGATTAGTGCCAGGTGAAGAGTATCTAACCTTTACAAAAGGTGAAGAGCGTATGCGCTCAATGACTATTGTAATGGCAATGTTAGATGCTCAAAAAAGGGGGATGCTAAATGGGAGTCTTGAAGATTTAGAGAATGGAAAAGGGTATGAAGTATTTGATACTCAATTAGCGATTAAAATAGCAAGAGATGCTGTATATAATACTCAATTTGGAATGACTCCTCCATATATAGGCGAAGGATTTAATGGCTTGGGTAGGGCAATATGGCAATATAAACAGTATCCTACATTGCAGATGATACATGATTATCAAATATGGAAAAAGTTTACAGATGGTAATCATAGTAATGGCGATGGTATTGCTCGTATTGTTAAAGCAATCGCCCAATCAACAACAATGATTTATAAAAAAACTATTAAAGGTGATAAGACTGCTACATATGACCCCAGTAGTCAATTAGACCATGAAGCAATAGCAATGGCAAGGTTTTTATTTACAAGAGGAATGGCAAGTCTTGTTGCAAGCACAATTGGATTAGTTCCATTTTTGGGATATATATTACGTAAAGGTGGGGGCGTAGGGTTTGGTATGCTTAGGGGTGCGGAAAATCCAGCGTTAGGTATGGTTATGAGATTAGCAATTTGGAGTTCATTGTTTGCAATGGGAGCAGATGATGACGACCGAGACAGGAAGTTAGACGATTTATTTGGCTCAATGCAAATGTTCGTTCTCCCTGTCTTTCTCGGTACGCTTGCAAGAGATGTCACTACCAGTTGGGATTATGTCAATAAAGACGATTAATCCTCATCTTGCTCAATCATACTTGCTATCTGTTTCATTTCCTCTTTTAAAGGAGAAATCATTATTTGAATGTTATTCATTGTTTTAATAAGTTTATTTAAAGCAATTATAATAATTTCTTTTTTGTGTTTATTGTTTCTGTGGTTTTTCATAAACAAATTCCATATTAAAAGCAAATCGGTTAATATTTATACCTATTTTAGTGCATTGTTTGTAATGTCTTGAGATTGTAAGTTCTATTGGTTTTAATCCTATTCGTATTTCTTGTTGTTCCATTGTATGATTATTGGAATCTGTTGTTGAAATATCAATTATATTAAAATATATAATATCATTCCCCCACATAATTCGTTCCTTAATTGATGGAAGACTTATACTATACATTATTAGCCCCCCACATTGCTATAAGAACTGCATCTGCATTCTTTAATGTAGCTTTTTTATAAAAGCTTTTTGCAATTTCTTTCAATTCATTTTTCCTTTCTTTTTTTATTTTTGACAATGGTGCGTATGCCTTTTGCCATGTTTGTGGTGTTACTTTTTGATATGATAAGTTATGTACACCAAATATACCTTGCCATATTCCATAATTAGTCCCAAATTTAAAGGCAGATGACGATGAATCGCCTGGGAAAGCCCAAACGTTCTCCATTATAACATCTACCTTTTTATGACGACCTATAGCCTTTTTAACTATATTAGCCATTTTAATTGGGTCATTATCTTGTGGACAATTAAATACTTTTAACTGCCCACCTTTCTTTGTCTCTATTGTTACTAGAGCGCCTGATTTTCCTGGGTCAACTGCTATAATGATACCCATATTACTGTAACCATGGTTGCGATTTAGGTTTAAGCACTAAAGGTTCATCCCTTTTTGCTTCTTCCTCACTTGCATAGAATTTACATTTATTCCCATTAAATCCAATATCGCATTTTCCAATTTTCCCATAACGAGTTTTTGCAGAAATAATCTCACTTTGATATTTGCTATATTCTTGGTCATTAAAGTTATAACCATAAAATATAAACATTGCTGCTTCTACAGTTTGTTCAATAACGCCACTTTCAGCATAATCACTCATTTTAGGTCTTGGGTCTACTCTTGATTCCATATTCCTGTTTAATTGAGAAACCAATAATGCGGCACAATTTTCTTTCTTACATACCCATTTGTAATCTAACATTATCTTTTCTATCTGGAATCTTCTTTCCATTTTATCTGGCATACTAATTAATTGTATGTAATCATCAATTACAACATCTGGCTTATGTCGACTAATTTCAATCATTGCTTCATCTAATGTAGGAATATCATCATACATTAATAATAAGTCTTTATACTTATCATTAATTTTCTTTCCAGTAATATCAAGTTCTTTTGTCATCTCATCTGTTAAATTTCCTTTACGAACCTCACTGTAAGATAAATTATCAGATTCCATTACTAAGAACTTTTTCATCATTTCACTATTAGACATTTCTCGATTAAATAACATTACCTTAAACCCTTGTTCTATTAAAGTTCGTATAATATTAATTACTAAACTAGTTTTACCTGAACCTGGTCTCCCTCCAATTACAGTTATCTCTTTTCGTGTCATTCCACCAGCTGGAGCATCCATGGCTATGTTACCATAAGGAATTATGTTTCCACCTTCTTTAACATATCCAATTGATTCATCAACTATGGACTCTATCTCGCGGTTTTTAGAGGGGTTTAATGTTTTTAATTCCTCAATAAGCCTACTATGCTTTTCGAGCATACCCTTAGTCTTTTCAGTGCTATCGTAAGATGACCTATAAAGAAGTTGTGCTGACTTTGCTGTTTCTCTTTGCATGTGACGTTCCCAAACAATTCTTGCATGGGTTTCGATACGTGCAGTTGATACTATATCTGATGCCATTCCAGTTATATGATAACCTAATTGCAAACTTGGTGCAATATCTTTTACTTTGTTTACAACAGTTATAATATCTATATCTTCTCGTTCTTGATGAAGTAAGCCAATAGCTTTCCATATAATTCTATTATCTTTTTTATAGAATGCTTCATCTTCTCGAATCCAAGGGGCTGCTCTTTCATAAGCTTTATCTCCTTCTGTTAAAATAGCCCCTAAAACTGCTTGTTCTGCTTCATCTGAATGCGGTTGAACGTGTATTTCTGTAGATACTTTTTGACCAGCATCATGTAATTGGTCTTGTGTAGCCATATCAAATCTCCTTTCATATATTTTATCTTGCTACTGTTCTTATTAATTTCTTACGGTCTACAAGTGGGATTTCTCCTTTCATTTCTCTACTTAACGCTCCACAATCATTACATCTCAAACTGAGATATTGATTTGCTTGTGTTGTGTAATATGTCCCTGCTTCTGTAAGATTGCTAGAATTACAAGTTGGGCAAGCGTCTCCATTACCATCCATTAATAATGCTATATTAGGATGCGACTTAATCCAAGGTCTTAATTCTAAGTAGACATCTTCTAATAAATGCACATCTTCTTCATTATAGGCTAACATTCTATCGAGTTGACTTTTGTCACCTTTTAAGCAATCAGTCCATAATTTAAAGTTAGTATTTAGTTTCTTTTTACCAACCATTAATTGCCCAAGATAATCTAACTTGTTACTGCTGAAAGCAAAATGCTTACGAGCTTCAACCAAAGTATCAATAGTTTGATATGGTGATGGTGATAGTAGCCCATGCATATAGAAACGAGCATTTAATTTCTTAAAATCGAACTTACGTCCATTTTGAGCTATTATAATATCAGCTTTATCAAATAGTTTCCATATTGACTTAGTAATACGAGAATCATTTCTATCTTTTGCTTCTTTTGGTGTTTGGATATCAGACATCATATTACTATCAAATATCCATTTTGCAGCCCAACTAATCATGTTCCAATCTTTTATAATATTATCAGGTTGTATGTATTTGTTTCCTATTAATCCCCATACATATACCTCCATTGGACTAGTTTCTATATCTATTAATAATATTTTAGGCAATGGCGGTTTTTCACCTAACATTTCTAATGGCACCTGTCCCCATAATCCACAGTCAATGCATAGGTAACGTTTATTTTTACCTCTTATTGCTTTCCTATGTATATGGCTACTACCACACTTTTTACATTTTACATTCATATTGGCTCCTATTATTGGCTCGTAATTTAATCATGCATTAATTACCATGCTACTGATTTTTGGAAAGATTTTCTTCTCTAGTTTACGAGTAGCTTCTTTCTTTCTATCCATTTTATGTGATGTAATCCACGTTGCAGCATTCATTAAATCCCAATAATTCTTTACTGGATGAGATACCATATAATCTGTTAATGCTTGCATAGTTTGCATCGGAAACATTTCAATTAAGTCTCCAATATGTGTTTGATTAATTGGCGTGTCTATAAGCCTTTTAAAATCACTTGTAAAGACTTCTTCTGTCCGATTAATCATTTCTTGCACAATGCTATAGAAAGCTTCAACATCAGCCCATATATTATGCCTTATACCACTTTGTCCAATCTTATGACCAATAATCATACCATTAGTGCATATCAATCTAAACGCACCAGCGATAGCACCTACTTCAGATGACCCATCATAGCTATTGGTGACTATAATTTCTGGACTCACGATGTCATTAGTAGCAATTTCTACTTTAATCTCAGGGAAACTCCATTTCCACATTGTTCTGGCACCATTACCATAAGTAAGTGGCTCTGTTAATTCTCCCCCATTTTTTTTCATTACACCACTTGTCATATCCCATACCTCTTGGTTTGAGACTAATTGATATTTATTACTCATACAGCTTAGAACTTCATTAGTATCTTCTCTTACTATGAATTTATGACCAGTATTATTTGTACTGATACCCATAATAGCTGGTACTTCTTTTACTGGAAATAATGTGTTATTATGCATTATTTTTCTCCTTTTATTAAATCGAAAGAAGGTGAGCGCCCACTATTTTTATATTCATTGCTCAACTTCGCTTCTTTGTTTTGATTTTCTGTTAATATCATACTTGCTAAATATCTAAAACCTTTACCTTGTAAAGCTAAATTAGTTTCTAAATATTTAGATAGCATGCGCCTTAATACTGTTTCATCAACTGATTGGGTTAATTTCAAAAAACTTAAATAATTTTGTTGATTATTATCACTAGGAATATTCCCCATAATTGCTAATGAAGTTTTTCGTAATAATGTTCTTGTTAATCTGCTGTATTTGTTTGTGATTTGTCGAATAGTGTAATTGCTTCCCTTGTTTTTTGCTTCGAAATAAAGCCCACATCGCGGACATTTTTCATTTTTATGACTTGTTGCCATCTTACTTTTCCTCCATTTAATTTCCATACTAATTTTTTTGGATAATCTGTTGGGTTAGCCCATATTTCTTTCATTCTACCCATTGTTAATTACCTCAAATTTCATTTTTTCATGTCCTTTTGAATAAATACGCACAAATTCTATTATTTCTTTTTTATCTTTGTCGTATATAAAGATTTTAATTGATTGAAATTCATCAAGTTTACCTTTTTCAATTATTATGCTATCTATGTCATGTAATACTAATGGTTCTTGTCTCATTATTATTCATCTCCTTTTGTTGGATATTTTATTTTACATAATGGACATATCCAAATTCCATTTTGCTTAATTGCTTTTTTAACAATTTTTTCACATAAATCGCAATATTTTTTCATTATTTTAATTCCTTAACCATTGTTTGATTAGATATTCTTAATCTACCTGTAGGCATTGTGTTATCTCCTTGCCAATCCTTCTTACAATGCATTATTATTACATCTGCACTGCCAGGTAACACTTCTAATAATATTCCTTCTATCCCGCTATTTGTGCACCATTTAGAACCTATAGGCAAGTCTTGTATCTTTTGTATCTTCATTGAAATTACTCCATTTTTTGCAATTACTACATATGCCTAACCCATTTTCTTGTATTGTATTAATAGGCTGTGCATTACAGCAATCACTTATTTGTAAATATTCTTCAAGACAAATTACACATAATTCATTTTTACGCATAACTATTTGTTCTTCACATATTATGCAATGATATTCTTTCATTTTATTTCCTTTGCTTGTAATGATTGATATTCATTCATTAATCGTTCTATTAAATTAATAATATCTTCTTTATTGAGTTTAATGTTACGTGTATATGGCGAATTAAGGTCTATCATTGCTCTTATTGACCTTAAAGATTCAACTATTAATATAAAATCCTTATCATTTATTGTCATTATTTTTATCCATTCTTTCTGTAATTAAGCCACCTAATAATAATAAGTAGTTACGAGCATCTTGTATTCTACCTCTTATTGGTTCATTGCTACTCTCTGCTCCAGTAATAACATAATTGCATATACTATCTATATGTTTTAATAAATAGACAATTGCAATCATTTCTGGTTTAAGTTTTAATCGCTTACCTATACTTTTAAAATTCTGAAATTTATCTTCGTGACTAATTGTATATTCTTTTCCTTTTTGAAGCATTATAGTGTTTTCTTCATCTTGTATTGCTTTAGCCCATTTAACAAAATCATCTACTAGCATCCCAATATCTCCTTTTAAGTTCTTGTAATAATATAACAATTACACTTGCCATAAAAGCTGCAAATATAATACCTATAGTTCCTACTATTAATATTCCTATTATATCAATTATTATGTGCATAATTCTAATGCTCCTGTTCCTTTGCATTCTTCACATTCTTCTATTTCATCTCCACAATGTTCAGAACAACTTGGACATAAATCTGTATCTTCATGAAGTATATTATCGCCACAGCAAGACCATATTGCCTCACCTTCGCCATCACATACATCACATGTTTCATATTCTTTCATTTTATTTCCTTTACATTTACTATTTTCACATACAGTATCAAATTCTGTATCTTCACCTTTACCAAATTCATGCCATATCATTGATGCTTTACAGTGAGGACATTCATAATCTGACATATCCCCACCAATTATAAAGCCATACATTAGTTTATACATACTGCATTAGGTTCAAATTCATCTTCATCATTTTTGAATGTTCTATAAGTATGTTTATCTTTTACATACACTCCAACTGTAGGATTATATGTAATTTCATTAAATTCATTTCCTTCATCATCTATTGCATAGATAATGTTTAAGTCTTCATAACCATCTTTCATAATCTTATCTAATTTTGCTATGTATTCTTTTAGTTTCATTCTGTTGCCTCTCTTTAAATGTTTCAATTACTGAATCATACTCACCATAGACTCCTTTAGATGTAAATGCTTGTTTTAACAACCATTCTATTTCTGAAATAGGTGAGCCACATTCTTCATGTATCCATCTTGCTACTATTTCATAGTCTGTGGGGTTTTTACTTATTGTTTCCATTATTCATCTCCCTTTAAAATATCGTTTAATATTGTGATATTGCTTTGCGGGAAAGGGTGCGTATAACAATTATCTTCGTGGCAAAAAATTTCAACACAATGTTCTATTCCATAATTGTCTGTGTGCATTAATTCAAAATTATCGCAACCAAGAGAATCATTATATTCATTTCCTATTAGTATTTGCAATTCTCTATCTTTATCTTTTATTTTTTGTAATTCTTCTATTAGTTTACTTATTTTCATTACCCATCTCCTTTTAACGCTTCTATTAGCATTTTAATTTTACCTATCCTTTTGTATTGATGTATTCCGTTAATTTTCATTATATCACAAATTCTTCCGCTTCTCATGATTTTAATATCAAATTGGCTACACATATACCACCAGCTACCATCATCTTGTTTTTCAAACCCCAGTTCTTTCAATGTTTCTTCTGTGAGTGGTCGAGAGTCGTAATATGATACTACTTTAATCGCTTCTCCAATCGGTAAATTGTCAATCATATTGATTGCATAGTCTTCGATGAGTCTAAAACTGTCTTCCTCGCAATTCGGACATTCAAAATTACTTCTATCCTCAACCATAAAATAACATCCACAATTAGGGCACTCAAATTTTTCTAAACAGTCACCTTTATAGAGTTTCATTTTATTTCTCCTGTAAATAATTCTCTTTGTAGAAACCGCTTTTCTGCGATCTTGATGTATTCAGCATTTAATTCAATACCAATCCACTTTCTACCAAGTCTTTGTGCTACCCATCCTGTTGTACCGCTTCCGAAAAATGGATCTAAAACAATATCACCTTCTTTGCTTCCTGCCTTGATACATAATTCAGGTATCTTGGGAGGAAATACGGCAAAATGCGCTTCTTTGTATGGCTTTGTAGTTATTTTCCATACTGACCGTTTGTTGCGAAAGCCGTCTCCAATAACCACATCCTGCCTATCACCGTCATTTCTATCGCTACTGGCTTGCGTTCCGCCCATCTTGTGAGGTTTAGTATCTGCTGGTTCTCGCAGTGCATCCGCATCATAGAAATACTTGGCTGACTTGGTTAAAAGAAATATATACTCATGTGATTTCGTGCATCTATCCTTTACAGATTCAGGCATTGGATTAGGTTTGTGCCATATTATATCCTGCCGTAAATACCAACCATCAGCTTGTAATGCAAAAGCAACTCGCCAAGGGATGCCAACAAGGTCTTTTGTTTTTAAATTTGGTGTTTTAAAATCACTACCTTTTGGATGTTTTGATACAGTTCCGTTATGAGTTGATATTCCGCTTCCATAATTTCCCTTACCTCCACCAGCATAACTATCCCCAAGATTCAGCCACAAAGTTCCATCGTCTTTAATCACTCGTTTAATTTCTCTAAAAACATTCACCATATTTTCAACATATAATTCGGGCGTTTCTTCAAGTCCTAATTGACCTTCCATTTGATAGTTACGCAGTCCCCAATACGGCGGAGAAGTAACCACACATTGAATAGAATCAGATTCAATCTCTTTTAGTTTATCTGTTACATCACCGTGTAGTATCACGACCACCACCGCCTTATTCCATCAATAGTTGCCAAGACCATTAACACTACAATTATACACATAACGATAATGCCACACAAATCAACTATATGGTGTATTATATTCAAAAGTTTTGCCCCATCCGCTTCTTAACAAGAACATCCAACCCTCGTTTTTTCACTTTAATGGGGCAATTATACCAATCCCCTTCAAAATGAGGGGGAAGCCACATACTTTTCTTCCCCCCATCTTTTATAGAAAATGTCTGTCGCCAAACCAAGACTTTACCAGCCTTACATTTTCCTACCCCGAGATTTAACGGGGCATTTCTTTAGATTCTTAATTAAATTATCACCCTTTGCCTGACCGCAATATAATAATGTATTATATTTGGCACACAAGGCACAATGCTTTTCTTTTATCGGGCAGAAGTCGTACATCTTTTCCACATGGGGCTTGTCCCCCTTTTGATAAATAACCAATCTTCTCCAAGCACATATCTATAAGTATCAATGTTGGCTTTTGTCATCTTCCGATAATCGCAACGGGCATCATAGGTCTGCCGAACCCATTGCCCCGAATGGTCTGCAAGTTCAGTTTTTAGCATGGGACATTTCCTCCAAACATGGTTGGCATATTGTAATTTTATTCGACTCACAATGAGAACAGACCCTCTCAATGACTTGCGAATCCCTCACAATGAGTCTATCTAATTCATCGTCCAACAAAATCAAAATCTTATTAATCACAGCACTCACCTCTTCCATCTCTGATATGACATCCATTTTAGAGCAATCATCCATTTCAAGTTCCGTGTGATTCCAAATTGAAGTTAATTGGCGACGCATAGTTTTTAAGGTGTTTAGTTCTTTTGATTCCCACGGTAACATATTTGACTCCTTATCGTTGGTACACATTAAGCATAATAATTGTAAAAGTCAAGTCTTTATTTTATAAATTAATTCATCAAAATCACTATCTATATATTTCATAACGGCATTTTTCCGATCCTTTAAATCTTCGTACCACCCTTGCCCTCGTTTATCAATCGCCCACTCTACAAATTCCGCAGGTGTTTTGTGAGCAGAGAATTTGGATGAAAACACATGACACCCAACACAAAGACAGAATCCATTATCCACATCCCACCTTACTGACCTGATTGCACGTGAATAAAAATGATGAGCATTTAAATTAGTGGTCTTACCACAAGACTCACACATCCCATATTCACGCACTTTATTCGACCAAGATTTGTCGAGCTTCTTAATCAGGGTTTTTTTCAAAACGGTAGGTTCTCGCCATCAAGCACATTAAGCAAACCATCCATTCTTTGCTTTACAACTCCATAATCAAGAGTTTCAGGCGTTCCCATTGATTGAACTGCAAGTTTAAGACAGACTTGCCTATGGATGTCTGCCGTCCTGTCGTCCGACTTTGGTGCGGCAGGTGCAACGCCCGAATTTTTCGGGGTAGTGCCGTCTTGAGGGATTACATTCCAACCAAACTTATTTGGCTCATATTCCTCCTTGCGTATATTGACAGAGTCGCCTTTAGAGAAATTCTTTAACTTCTCATTAAGATTATCTGTGGCAAAGAATCCAACTTCCTCACCATTCATTTCAAATGAATATCGGTGATAATCGCCATAACTATTCGTTCCATCAACGGGCTTGTCATATAAAAACCGCACAATGTTATCTGTGTTGGCTTTTATCTTTAGTTGTGTTTGTTCCATTGTTTCTCCTATGTTAAGAAATATATAAGTATCAATGTTAATATCAAAAGAATTTCAAAGTTTTTATCTATGTATTTAATCAATATAATGCCTCCAATGTTCTTGGTAATTATACATATTCTTTTAAATCTACCACATGGGTCTTCTTAGAGGTTTCCATCGAGCAACACTCAAGATAAGCACCCCTACCTCTCCATTTATCAAGATAATGATTAATTGCGGTTCTCATGTCTTTGAATGTAGGTCTATTGGATGTGTACTCACCATCTTCCTCATCCCATGCAATCGTGAAAAAGAAAAATACTTTCTCAGCATTGCGGAGATACACCCTATACGCCTCTCCCCATTTCTCACGATAAGCCTCTTCTTCTCTCAAAATATCACCATCAGTATAGAAAGCATAGGGGAAGACCTCGTTCCCCTTCTTGTCCTTGTAATCACACTCGATAAAAACGTGCCTATCTGTTATCTTGTCGGCTCTAATTGAGAAGTAACTATCTCCCCCATTCCAGACGGGTTCTTTCATTGCAATTCTATTCATCTTTGATTACCTTCCTTCGGGGAACTCAATTCTAAATGAACCTTGTTTTGTTTTATTCATAGTCGAATATATAAAGAAATACCATTCAAGTCAAGCATTATCTTGGCAATGGTCTCATTAATCTTTTGCGGTCGCTTGCTGTAAGTTCGCTTTGCAGTTTTCTTGATAACGAACCGCAACCATTACAACGAAATGATTCATATTGATTAACCATTGTAGTATAATAACCGCCATTGGGTACAATATCATCACTACCGCAAGATGGGCAGGCTTCGCCATCAACGTAAATCCCCACATTAGGATGAGATTTTATCCAAGGTCTCAACTCCACATACACTTCTTCTAATAAACGCACATCTTCCTCGTTGTATTGTAGCATTTCTTTCAATGCTTTTTTATCACCCTTCAGGCAATCAGTCCAAAGTTTAAAGTTGGTATCTATTTTGCCCTTATTCGTCATTATCTTACCAAGGTAGTCCAACCTATTGGACGAGAAAGCAAAGCTCCTCTTGGCTACTTTAAGGGTGTCTATTGATTGGTATGGGGAAGGGGGCAGATAGCCATTCATGTGGAATCTTGTATTGAGTTTCTTCAGGTCGAATTTATCTCCGTTATGAGCAATTACGATGTCTGCTTGGTTGATTAAATCCCATATACCTCCCACCACCTTGCTATCGTCTCGATTGATTGCGTCTTCTGGGGATTGTATTTCAGACATGACTTCGGAATCGCACAACCACTTTGCCGACCATGATAATATATTCCAATCTTCGATAATGTTGCCATGATTGATATACTTATTACCAAATAGACCCCACACATATACTTCCATAGGGGTCGTTTCTATGTCGAATAAGAGTATTTTAGCACCATCGGGCATTATATAACTCGAATCCCACTTACCGCAATCCATACATCTTGTTCTTTGTTTTCCGTTTCTTGTACCACGTTTCTGTTGATTAGTGCTTCCGCATTGACATTTCATATTAACTCCGATTTCATCCATTTATTTAGTGCTTGATCCCATCGTGAGAACGTCGCCTTGCCATTTTCGTACTTAATCCAAGTTTCATCAAATTCTCTTTGAAATCTTATTGTCATTTTTCTTATGTGATAATCCAAATTAGTTCCAGCATGGGGTGGCATGGAATTAATCTTTTCAAAATAACACTTCTTTGTCCTGTCTGAGATATTCACCATATTTGCCATTCCTTGTGTTGTATGATAATTTACCTGTACCCGTATATCCGTTTTTATACTGAAAACGAATCTTTTGCACATGAATCCCTACATAATCTTCATCTTCGTCCTTATGTCGGTGTACTGTTATACAGTTATCCGCTTTATTATAAAAGTTTGCACTCCCCGAAATATCATACGGGGTAGGCACAACTACCTTTCGATTATTATCACTCTCCATTTTTCTTGGATGTGCCACTACCCAAATGTGAATCTCGTGAATTTTGGCAAATGTATTTAAAGATGCTAAAACTCTTGACACATAATTAGTCTCATTCTCCGAGTCCCTGAATTTATGCTCCACCGTATTCCAAGGGTCAATTATAAGCCCATTGAGACCGTATCGGAAATTCAGAATCCGTGCTTGGTCTAATATGCTTTCGATAGTAACAGAGTCCTCTTGTGTACCGATAAATTTAACGTGGTCATTTAAAATACCCATCGCATTTCGAGCCATTTCTTCATCAATTCTATCATCACCCCAGAAGGGTTTGCCTGTGAATTTACCTACTAACTTGAGAAGATGATGCTTAACAGGGAAATTTTCAGCAGAGAATATACCAAACTTCCATCCATAGTCTTGCACCATATTAATCATCAGGGCATCCATCCACTCTGACTTACCCATATTTGGGACACCTGTTATAATTGTAACCTCCGACGGAGAAACTCGATAGTATTCATCCAATCCCGACCATCCCGTTGATAACCCCTTTTGGTCTGGAGTATTCAAAAGGTCAATAGCGTCATCCATTACATCGCTCACAAGAACAACACCATCAATAGGGTAAGGGTGAGCATCGGTTATAATTTCTGTAATTTTATCTTCACCGTACTTCACAAGAACGTCGTTCATATCCTTACAGTCGGTAGGATAAGTAACCCGATAACACTTCTCCCTACCGATCCTTCGGGAGAGTTCATCCCTCATTGCATGACCAGCAGGGTCATCATCCATTGCAAGTATAACCGTTGTGGCATTCATCAATGATTCTTCTGCCGATAGCAGATAACTAAACTTCCTATCGCTTGGATTGGAATTAGGGGCAATAGCACCGTCAGGCACACTCACAACATTACTATAACCAGCTTGTACTATCGAAAGGGCATCCATTTCACCCTCGGTGATTATAATTGCATTCATTCCGACCATGTGGTCGAATCGGTAAAAACACTTCTCTGCGTTCTTGCTCTGTCGGTATTTCTTATCAGCAGTCCGAGATTTGACGTTTACAACTTCTCCCCCTTTATAAAAAGGGAATTGAATCCAACCATTGTCGTAGCCGATACCTGCATCGCTAACCACAGCGGCACTTATACCTCTGTTCTGAAACCACTTTATAACTGTGGTTGGAAGGTCTGTTAAGGGTTCAGGTGGTTTTTCTATGGGTGGGGATATAACACCCTTCTTATTCAATGAACCTCTCCAAGAACAATTATGACAATTCCATACACCTTCGTCTATATTCACAGATAAACAGGGGTCGTTCTTCTTCTTTCTTGTATGTGAACATTGCGGACATATTGTCTTTTCCTGTCCACTTGTATTCTTTAGATAGATTCCATGCGTTTCAAATGTCATACTACAATGCTCCTTTTTGGCGATATTTGGTGTCTTAACGACGTTTTTATTGTTATTTGGTATGTAGGTATCAATTATTAAATTTTAGGTGTAGGTTGGCGAATTTAGACTGCCCATTGTTTGATTTAGTTCGTAAACTTCGTAACGAAATTAAGTTACTCATCCAAAAATCATCATCCGTAGCCCATTTTATAACATCCCGTACATCTTTTTCACCCCATCCATCGAGAGTAATTAGCTCAAACAACGTATTAACCGAGCCTTTAGTTAAATCTGAGTCATTGAACCAATCTGCCGTGATGTGATTGGGTAATTGTTTATGCTTCGCTGTATAGAACTCCGTTACTATCTTTTTGAGGAACGTCATCTGCCCTTGTGTGATATTTTTATTATAATTAATTTGATGCCTCTTATTAGAGTAGATATATCTTATATTATAAGTATTATAATATGGTTCGTCTGTATTTGATGTGGTTTTGGCATTGCTCTCCTCTGAAGAAGTACCCAAAATAGGCTCTACCCCACCTTGTAGATTTGACATGGCTTTCTGCAATTCTTCATTACCCCCACCTTGTAGATTTGATGTGGCTTTTGGGATAATATATCTTTTCCTAAACTTTTGACTATCTTCATCTTTTTCGATAATGATGGAAATATAACCGAGTTCACGCAGTTTGGTCATTGATGCTGAAACAGTAGCTTTGGTGCAATCTGACACTTTCGCAAAATACGCATTGTTCTTAGTACAAATTCCATCATCGTCGAGAGTGGCAGTAACTTCGCAGTATATTAACTTATCTCTTGGAGATAGGTCTGTATTGTGCCTAATAGGTTTGGGGATATAACCGATATAACTCATTAGCTCTCCCAACAAACGGGGGGCAAGAGAAAGGAGGAAACTCGCCCCTTAGTCCGTTCATATAATTGGTTTAACAAAATTATTGAAATACTCACATTCCTCCCCATTTTTAATCAGACACGCCTTGTCGCACATATCCGTATCAACCCATTGATTAAGATGCTTCCCAATGATAATACCTGAGCAGATATAACCAGCATTATAATTAGCACAATGTTTGAGTACAAGCTGGGGATCGTCCTTTTTCATATATCAATTTAAGACAGACAACATAAGGTTGCAAGTAGCAATTTGGCACATTGCTCTGTCATTTGGGCAGAATACTCACAGAATTGCCATGAACAAGGTAATAATCTGCATCAATTTTCCAAACGGTTCTATTTAAGTCTAATCCGTTTGTATATTCTGAGTATTGGTCTGTATTATGGTGGTATTGCTTAATTAGTAGCATGGAATACACCTTCCGATATTTCCTCAATGAATAGATTGTCGTCGGGGAAATCAATTATTGCAATGGCATCAAATACATCGTCGAGGTTCAGCGGCACATTATAGCAATAATATACATCATTGTACCTAATAACTGACTTATAACTATGGGTATTTTCATAATCTTTTGTAAAATACATCTACACCTCCTTTATTTTGATAAATTCAATTTCTGTTTTTTTCCAACCTTTTTCAAGCAGATATTTCAAACGTGCCACTTTGTCAAAGGTAAATCCGAGAATATAACTATCCTCCCCCTTTTTTCCAACTACTTTATAATAAAATCTCATCCGATTTATTTATCCTTGCTTAAGGATCCACCATTGCAGCGACCCCTTTTTAATTAATTCTAAACATTACTAAATCAGCTATATCCATTTCGCATCCATCATAACTACTTAACGAATGTCCTCTTCCCTCCATTTTCGCATCATCTTTCCATCTTTCTTCATTAAAATAATTTGTAAAGTGTTCTGGTAATTCTGGTATAATACATTCATCAATATAATTATCAAGAGCTTCTTCCCATGCATTATCTGCTTCTTCTTTTGTTCCTATTGCATAAGATTCATATTTCTCACCATTAATAGGATTTATTACAGTAAGTCCATAATGTTCTTCATGCTTACCATCTTTATAGTATTTAATTTCAAATTTACCTATTTCTTCTATTATTGCTTTTGCTTGTGTGTATGTAAATTCAGTTATCATTTTATACTCCTTTTTGTTATTAAGCAACTTTTTTAATTTCATCAAGTCTATTGATGTTTTTAGCTATATCTCTAAACCATTCCTGATCT
>ENA-OREN01001727-OREN01001727.1-marine-metagenome-genome-assembly--contig:-NODE-1727-length-24280-cov-4.130728_pt1 | contig 24280 bp, 22 predicted proteins | sample MGYA00248624_ERZ508555 | MGnify/ENA primary metagenome ERZ508555 (study PRJEB26222, sample SAMN06267773) | marine metagenome | isolation source: Saanich Inlet, British Columbia, Canada | place...
AAAATGATCTATCACCTATAACTGAATGCATTTGTTTGCTTTTAACATCTAAGCATGGCGCACAATTAACATTAATTCCTAATTCTTTAAGATCCATACCTAATAATATATAATTTAGGTATGTAGCTCTTCTTGCAATATTTAAAGAATTTATAGCTAATTTTCCAAATAGATTTGATGGTGGATATTTAGGCCAATCTGGATTTGTTAATCTCTGAACTCTTCCCCCCTCTTGATCAATTAATATTAGGCAATTCCACCCAATAATATTTCTAATATTTCCTATTAAATTTTTAACTTGATCTTTATCATGAATATTACGACTAAATAATATATAACCTAGTGGAGAGTATTTTTTTAAAATATCAATTTCATCATTTTTTAATTCTAGCCCCTGAAGACCAATTATCGCTTTCTTAGATGCTTCCATTAATTACTTCTTATCCTTAACTATTAAGCATTCATTGTTATTAACATTTAGAACTAAACATAATTTATATATCTCTTTTATGTCATAATATGGACCAACTCTTACTCTATAATATGTGCCTCTTTCAGATAAATTTGCAGTAACTATAATTAAATTAAGTTTATTAAGAATAGGATCTGAAGACTCTTTATAAAATTTAATTAATTTTTTAGCTTTATTAATTGATTTATAAGAGACTAATTGAAGGAATAAATTGTTAGCATCATTCTCTTTACTAATATTAATAATATTATTTTTTATTATATCTTTCTCTTCGATTAAAATTTCTTCTTTAGTATCAATAACATCAACTGGAAGTAATTTTTCTCTAGTAATATTATAGATATCCAGGGAATCTCCTACAAAATTTTGACCTTCTTTATCATATGGAGAAATTTTATAATCTGGATTAGATGACATAATATTGACTACTTCATCATTACTAAAAAAACTTAAATTAAAATTACTATATATAAAATAACTTCCAAAAATTATACTTATTAAAAATAAAAAAATTTTAATCATTTATTCACTCTTCATTGTTAGCAGAAGTTCATCATTTGGATTTACTCCAATTATTGATAAACCAGAGAATAAAACAATTCTAACAATTTTAGCCAAAGATAATCGCGCTATAGTAAGTTTAATGTCATCTTCTATAATATATCTAAGCGTTGGTTTAGTATTTCCTAAAGACCAAGAATAATGAAATGCGCTTGCCAAATCATTTAAATAAAAAGTTATCCTATGAGGTTCATTAGCTTTAGCTGCTGCTTCCACTTGCCTAGGCCATTTTGATATAAGCCTTATTAAATTTAACTCAGATATATTATCTAATAATTCAAAATTAATGTTTTCTATATCTTTATTTAAATCTATCCCTAAATCCATAGCTTTTTTATATAAAGAATTAATCCTTATATTAGCATATTGCACATAATAGACTGGATTATCTTTAGATTGCTCTTTAACTTTTAACATATCAAAATCTAAAGGGGCGTCATTTTTTCTAGTTAGCATTATAAACCTTAACACATCAGCTCCGACAGCATTTACTACACTATTCAAAGTAATAAAGTTGCCAGCTCTTTTAGACATTTTTACTGGCTTTCCATTATTATTAAGATTTACAAGTTGACATAATTTCACATCAAATTTAATTTCTGACCCTGAAAATGATTTAATAATTCCTTCAATTCTTTTTATATACCCTCCATGATCAGCACCCCATACATTAATAATAGAAGAAAAATTTCTTAAGTATTTATCATAATGATATGCAGCATCTGTAGCAAAATATGTCCAAGAATTATCTGATTTTTTAAGTGGCCTATCTAAATCATCTCCATAAAAGGTGGATTTAAAAAGTAATTGGGGCCTACTTTCCCAATCTTCTTTTTTTAATCCCTTGGGAGGATCTAATATTCCTTCATATATCATATTATTTTTATCTAAAATATTAACCACTTTTTCTATATAACCATTTGACTTTATAACTTCTTCAGAAGTAAAAACATTATGATGAATATTTATAGATGATAAATCTTGTCTTATTAAATCCATCATTGCACTAATACTAACTTCTTTAAATAGTTGTAACCATTCACTAATATCAGAATCAATAAATTTATTTCCATATTTTTTGACAATACTTTGAGCTACAGGAATTAAATATTCTCCAGGATACAATTCGTCAGAAAAAAGTATTTTTTTATTACTAAAGATTTCTAAATATCTAAAATAGACAGACTTTGCTAAATTAATAATTTGCTGCCCTGAATCATTTATATAATATTCTCTAGTAATATCATACCCAACATATTCAAGTAAATTAGCTAAGGAATCTCCAAAAACAGAACCTCTTGCATGACCTATATGCATAGGACCAGTTGGATTAGCCGAGACGTATTCAATATTAACTTTTTCTAAATTTCCATAATTACTTTTTCCATAATTACTTTTATAAATCAGGACATTACGACAACATTCATAAAGAATAGCCTTATCAAGATATAAGTTTATAAAGCCTGGCCCTGCTATCTTAGCTTCATTAATATATTTGTTTTTTTTAATCAAAATTATAAATTCAGATGCAATTTCTTTAGGTTTTTTTTTTAATATTTTTGAACTTAAAAGTGCAATATTAGTTGCTATATCTCCATGTAATTCATCTTTAGGTGGTTCTGCAGTAATTTTATTTATAATATTTTTATCTTCAACTCCAATAGAAATCGCAACCTCAATAATTATTTCTTTGATATTCTCAAAAATATTCATAAATATTTCCTACTATAATTTTATAATTTATTTTAACTTATCGGTCGCGTTTATCATATAAAGATGTTCCGGTCCATCCTCCATGCAAATCATAAAGCCTTTTATGTTCCATAACAGCATACCTGTCTGTCATTCCAGCTATATAATCAGAAATAAGTCTATAAACTTTAATATTAGATTTAGCATTAGCTGCTTCATCTCTCCATTCTGAGGGAAGAATACTTATATCTCTAGAAAATGCATTAAACAAATCTTCAATTATTTTTTTAGCCTTTAGAGTCATTCTATTAACAATTGTGTGTTTATACATCTTATCAAATAAAAAAATTCTTAGTTCTTGATTTTCTTTAAACATCCTTTTAGAAAATTTTACTACAGTGTTATTAAAAAGCCTTATATCTTCTACGTTTTTAAATTTTTCTTTATTTAATATATAGTCATATTCATTAACCACATCATCTATCATTAAATTTATCAAACTTCTTATTGTTTCATGAATTAATCTTCTTTTTTCAATATTGTTCCATTTAGATTTATTATATTCTAATACTTTACCGACATGACTTATTTCTGCTAATGAATCCAAAGTAAACAAACCTGCTCTTAAACCATCATCTATATCATGATTACAATATGCTATATCATCTGCAATAGCTGCAACTTGAGCCTCCGGTCCAGCATAGTTATATAACTTTAAATCTAAAAGTTTGTTTTGTTTAAGAATAAATTTTTGATGATCTTTAATTACTGTAGGAATATTTTCTAATATAGGACCATTATGCTTAACAATACCTTCCAAGGATTCCCAAGTTAAATTTAAACCATCAAAACCTGCATATTTCTTTTCAAGTTTTGTAACAATTCTCAAAGTTTGTGCATTATGGTCAAAGCCACCCTTTTTTTTCATAGATTGATTTAAAGCTTCTTCACCGGCATGGCCAAATGGTGTATGCCCAAGATCATGAGCAAGGGCAATAGTTTCTGCTAAATCAGAGTCTAAACCCAAACGTGTAGCAATAGTTCTAGCTATTTGAGATACTTCAATAGTATGTGTTAATCGAGAACGAAAGTTATCCCCCTCATGTTGTACAAAAACTTGAGTTTTATGCTCTAATCTACGAAAAGCTGCAGAATGAACTAGTCTATCTCTATCTCTCATATAGGGGTTTCTATAAGAAGATTCTTCTTCTATATAAAAACGTCCTTTACTATTTTTATAATCAGTTCTATAATTTTGTAATTTAGACATATTTTACTATATTAACTTTCTTAATAATTAAGTTACATATATACATAACTTGAAATTATATAAAATTGAACTAAGATTATATAATTATGATGATAATGTAAAAACGGAAACATATATGCAAGAATTATCAATTACGGATTATGCTTTAGAACGTATAAAACTTATACAATCTAAAGAAGGAAAAGGGTTTCTTAGAATTACTGTGGATGGAGGTGGTTGCTCGGGATTCACTTATTCATTTAATTTTGATAACAAACAATTGGAAGATGATATAATTGCCTCTATAGATAAAAATGGTCATCCTGCTCTAGTTACAGATAACATATCTTTAAATTATTTATCTGGATCTGAAATTACATGGAAAGAAGATTTAAGTGGTGCATCTTTTTCTATTGATAATCCAAATGCAACATCTAGTTGTGGCTGTGGAACATCTTTTTCGGTAACTTAAAATGAAAATAGCTAGTTGGAATGTCAACTCAATCAGGGTTCGTCTTCTTCATGTACAAGATTTTGTTAATAAACAGTCACCTGATGTGTTATTACTACAAGAACTTAAAGCACAAGAAAAAGATATACCTATTCTAGACCTAGAAGAATTAGGTTATAATGTAATTTATAAAGGTCAAAAATCCTACAATGGTGTTGCCATATTATCTAGGCACCCTATAGAAGACGTTAAAGATAAATTATATATAGATACAGAAGACGAGCAAGCCAGATATCTTGAGTGCTGGATAGATGCTAAGAATAGTGGTTTTAGAGTTGCCTCAATATATTTGCCAAATGGCAACCCTATAAATACAGAAAAATTTGATTACAAAATAGAATGGATGGAAAAATTAAAAAATAGAGCCAAAGAATTATTAAGAAATGAAGAGTGTGTAATACTTGGTGGTGATTTTAACGTTTGTCCTGAAGATAGAGATGCATCCAACCCAGAAAATATGAGAAATGATGCATTATTTCAACCAGAATCAAGAGCTAAACTAAGAGAAATTATAAACTTAGGTTACTATGATGCCTGGAGGTCAATAAACCCAGATAAGACAGAATGGAGTTATTGGGACTATGGTAGAGCATTTGAACAAAATAAAGGTCTAAGAATAGACCATTTTTTACTTTCTCCAATAGCGTTAGATAAATTAAGTTCTGTAGAAATAAATAAATATCATAGATCATTAGAAAAACCTTCTGATCATGCTCCAATAATTATAAATATTACAGATTAACTTTTAATAGGCATATTAACTATATGATATTAGTTAACCAAAATAATTCTCTTATATATAAGCAAAAAATATATAGATGTTCACTTGGAATAAATGGGCTTAATGAATCAAAAATAGAAGGTGATAAATCTACTCCTATTGGTATTTTTTCTTTAGGTAATCTATATGTTAGAACTGACAGGATAAAAGACCTAAAAACGCATTTTAAATATTTATCTATATCAAAAAAAATGGCCTGGTCAGACGAACCTAATAATAAAGATTATAATAAATTAATAAATATAAATTATGACCATAAAGAATCATTTTATAGAACTGATGATATATATAATTTAATTTTAGTAATTAATTATAATATAGAACCAATAACTCCTCATAAAGGAAGCGCCATTTTCATACATATAGCAAAAAATAATTATTGTTCTACTCAAGGCTGCATAGGATTAAGCCAAGTTGATTTTATCGAAATACTGCTTACTTTAAAACCATCAGATAAAATTAAAATATTTAAAGATAAGAATTTTATACAGAATACATAAATAATTAAGAAAAAATTATTCATAAATATAAAATGAATATATTGAATCATTAATTAACTATCATTTTAATTAGTGTACCTTGTTCCAATATTTCATTACTATTATCAAGGTTTATTCCATTTATAATACAAAAATATTCCAATTTTTTATCTTCAATACCCATCTGAGTTGATAAAATAGTAGGAGTATCATTTAACTTAGTTTCAATAATTTTTATATATTTTGGTTTTCCTATAACTCTTTCTTCTTCTGTTAAATTATGCAAACTTAATACTACTAAATTTCCGTTTTTAAAATTCATGCCCTTATTTAAAGGGTTTATTAATATAGAAAACCTCCATACTCTACCATTATCCCAATTAATTAAGTAAGTTCTTCTATTATATTCTCTACCTTCATATTTTATAATAGGCTTTTCATCAAAATATATTGCTAATTTGTCATTTATATCTATTTCTTTAAATGCCTTTATATCAGACCTATTATAAATTGATTCTGCTAATTCTATAAGAGACATACCAGGTTGACTATCTAGCCCATCAAAAATTATTATTTCTTCTTTAGTCTTAGTAAATAGAATTATAGAATTATCGTTATTAGAAACTTTGTATTTTTTTGGTATATTAAAAGAGAAGTCTAACTCAAGGTGAAAAAATTGATTATTTTTTATTATCCCCTGTGAAGCATTGTCGCCATAAACCATATTATTAATTATACTTAAATATTTTTTTCTATAATTCTTATAACTAACATTAGATGGAATATTTTCTTTTGAAATTTTCATTCTATCTATAGTTTTAGGATGAGTAGCAAAAATAGAATTTATAGCATTTTGTTCATTATTAGATGATATTTTTGTTAACTTATCTAGCCTACTGAGAAATCTATAAGACCCTTCAGGATCATATTTAGCTTTAAATATGTATTGAATACCTAATTCATCTGCTTCCAATTCTTCAGATCTACTAAATGATGAAAGAACCCCTTGCACTCCTATGCTTGCTAAATTAGTAATAATTGGCTGTCCTACTACTATGCTTAACAAATCTAATCCTATACCTGAAAGTGTTGATTTTGCATGTCTTTGTGCTGTATGTCTTGCTGTTACATGAGCAATTTCATGACCAATTACACTAGCAATCTCTGCCTCATCATTAGCAAGTGCTAATAGTCCTCTAGTAACATAAACATAGCCACCAGGAAGGGCAAAAGCATTAACAATTGGACTATCTAGTATTGTAAAAGTCCATCTTGTATTAGGTATACCAGACTTTGCAATAATTTTATTACCTATATTCCTAATATATTCTTGTAATTTTTTATTTTGATATATACCCCCAAAACTTTTAATTATTTTAGGGTGTTCCTTAGCTCCAATATTATTTTCTTCTGCCTCAGATAAAATAACTAATTGTCTCTCACCGGTTGCATTATTTTTAACACAACTGCCAATAGACAAAAATATAGAAGCAATAAATAATACTTTTAATATAAAAATATAACTATTTATCATATATAAATTAAAATATTTTATATATCAGCATAACAATGCTTCTCTTTTTTTGCACCTGGATGAGTAACCGCCCCGTTAACTGCAGATCCTACTAGTTGAGAATACTTCCATATCTCTCCTGAACCATATTCATGTTCTCGTGGTTTCCAATTTTTTCTTCTCTTATTTAACTCATCACCTGACAAACCAACACTTAACTCGTTTGTTTCTGCATCAATAGTTATTATATCTCCATTTTCTATTAAAGCTATGGCTCCGCCAACTGCTGCTTCTGGTCCAACATGTCCTACACAAAATCCTCTAGTAGCACCTGAGAAACGTCCGTCAGTAATAAGGGCAACCTTTTCTCCCATTCCTTGGCCATATATAGCAGCTGTTGTAGCTAACATCTCTCTCATTCCAGGCCCACCTCTAGGGCCTTCATAGCGTATAACAAAAACATCTCCTTCTTTATATTTTCGTTCACTAACAGCTTTATATGCATCTTCCTCACAATCAAAAACAATAGCAGGACCAACATGTCTTGTCCTAGACATGCCAGCAACTTTTACTATTGCTCCTTCTTCCGCTAAATTCCCCTTTAACCCAACTACTCCACCTGTAGGCGTAATAGCATTTTCCACTTTATATATTACATCTTGGTTTTCAGGAAAGGTAATATCTGCTAAATTTTCTTCCATAGTCTTTCCTGTAACAGTCATGCAATCTCCATGTATATAACCTGCTTCAAATAAAGTTTTTAAAATTACTTGAACTCCTCCAGCTTCATGTAAATCTTTTGCTACATATTTACCACCTGGTTTTAAGTCAGCTATATAAGGAGTAGATTTAAAAATTTCAGCAACTGCAAATAAATCAAAATCTATACCAGCTTCATTTGCCATTGCAGGTAAATGTAAAGCTGCATTTGTAGACCCGCCTGAAGCTGCTACAACCCTAGCAGCATTTTCTAAAGATTTTAAGGTTACAATATCTCTAGGACGTATATTTAATTCAAGTAATTTCATTACTTGTTTGCCAGCAGCTAATGCATATTCATCTCTTGATTCATATGGTGCTGGTGCTCCAGTACTATTAGGTAAGGCTAAACCTATAGCTTCACTTACACAAGCCATAGTATTTGCAGTAAACTGTCCTCCACATGAACCTGCAGATGGACATGCTGCACGCTCTATTAAATCTAACTCTTTGGCATCTATAATACCTGCATCATTTTGACCTACTGCTTCATAAACATCTTGAACTGTAAGGTCTCTTCCTTTATGTCTGCCTGGCATGATTGAGCCTCCGTAGATAAATACGCTTGGAACATTTAATCTAAGCATTGACATCATAACACCTGGTAGAGATTTATCGCATCCAGCAACCCCGACTAATCCATCGTAACAGTGACCTCTTACAGATAATTCAATTGTATCCGCTATCGCCTCTCTACTTGCTAAAGAAGCTTTCATACCTTGGTGACCCATTGCTATGCCATCAGTAACAGTTATAGTCGTAAATTCTCTTGGTGTGCCATCCGCTAAAGACACTCCTTTTTTTACAGATTGAGCTTGTCTTCTTAAAGTAATATTACATGGAGCTGACTCATTCCAAGTGGTGGCAACTCCAATAAAAGGTTGATGTATTTGTTCCATAGTTAAATCCATTGCATAAAAAAATGATCTATGTGGAGCCTTACCAGGCCCTTCCGTAACATGTCTACTTGGTAATTTATCTTTATTAAATTTTGTCATAATAACCCCCCAATATCTTAATTAAATTTTATTATCTAATCTATTAATTGCTAATTTAAGCCTATCAGCAAATCCCATGATTTCCTTTTTTCTACGTTTTTGCTCTTCTATTACGTCTATAGGAGCTCGTTCAATAAATTTTTTATTTAATAATTTAGCATCAATTATAGATATATCATTTTTTAATTTTGATAAATCTTTATTTAACCTCACTAATTCTATCTTTATATCTATTACACCTTTTAGAGCAACATTAAAAGTTGAATCACCTACTAGTATTTGAGCTGAATTATCAGAATTATTAGAATCTAAAGTAAAATTTTCTATACGAGCTATTGTTTTTAAAGTTTTAATATTACTGTTTATAATTTTAAGGTTTTTTTCATCTATTGATTTATAACTTATATTTATCAAGGATTTAAATGGTATATTTAACATTGATCTTAAAGATCTAATTTCACTAATAAATTTTATTACCCACTCTATCTCACTATTATTTTTACTTAATGTAATTTTTTCTATATTAGAATTAGGCCACTCTTTTAGGGAAAGCATTTCATCAAAATTATGAATCTTACTATATAAGTATTCAGTATTAAAAGGAATAATCGGATGTAAGATTGTTAATATTTTACTAAATACATAGGCTGTAGTGTTTCTAATCTCTTTATTTTCTTCACTATCAATATCGGATAAAATAGATTTTACTATTTCTAAATACCAATCACAAAAATTATGCCAAACAAAATGATATGCGCTATTTGCTGCTTCATTAAATCTATAAGATTCTATCTCTGAAGACACATTATCTGCTGTCTCATACAGAAGATTAACTATCCATAAACTAATAGGCTTTTGGATCAATTTTATATCAAATTCTACATCTAAAACACATCCATTTATTTCTAAAAATTTTGAAGCATTATGTACTTTAGTTATAAAATTTCGATATCCAACTATCCTATCTTCAGCAAGCTTTATATCTCTACCCTGAGTAGCTAATGCAATTAAAGAAAACCTAATAGTGTCTGCACCATATTCATCCATAAGTACTAATGGGTTTACTACGTTACCTTTTGATTTTGACATCTTATTGCCTTTTGAGTCTCGAACTAAAGCATGAACATAAACCTCCTTAAATGGTGATTTATCCATAAAATGAATACCTAGCATCATCATTCTTGCTACCCAAAAAAATATTATATCAAAGCCTGTTACTAAAATATCTCCAGGATAATACTTACTTAATTCATTACTATTTTCAGGCCATCCCAATGTTGAAAAAGGCCATAGCCCAGAAGAAAACCAAGTGTCTAATACATCTGGGTCTTGTTTTAGTTCTATATTTGTACCGTACTTATTAAAAGCTTGTATTTTTACTTCATCTAATGTCTTACCAACAAATATACTTCCATCTGCAGCATACCATGCCGGTATCCTATGCCCCCACCATAATTGCCTAGAAATACACCATGGCTCTATGTTATTCATCCATTCAAAAAAAGTATTTTCCCATGTTTTGGGAATAAATTTTGTTTCTCCATTTTTTACAGCTTCTATAGCAGGACCAGCCAATATTTTTGCATCTACAAACCATTGATCTGTAAGAAAAGGCTCAATTACTGTATCTGATCTATCGCCATATGGAACAGCATGAATAGTATCTTCTATTTTATCTAGCAAGCCTAATTCTTCCATATCACTAATTATTTTTTCTCTTGCCTTCACTAGAGTAAGGCCTTGATAAACCTTGGGTGTATTTTTATTTAAAGTTCCATTAGTATTCAATATATTAATAGACTCTAAATTATGTCTTTTACCGACTTGAAAATCATTAAAGTCATGAGCAGGAGTAATTTTTACTGCCCCTGTGCCTTTTTCCGGATCCGCATATTCATCTGCAACTATTATTATTTCTCTACTTACAATAGGCAATAGAACTTTCTTACCAATTAAATGTTTATATCTAATATCTTCTGGGTGAACGGCTACGCAAGTATCACCGAGCATTGTCTCAGGCCTTGTTGTAGCAACTATAATATAATCTTTAGAATCTTTTATTGGGTATTTAAAATGCCAATAATAGCCTTTTATATCTTTTTGAATCACTTCTAAATCTGAAATAGCAGTTTCTAATTTTGTGTCCCAATTAACTAACCTTTTATCTCTATAAATTAATTTGTCATTATAAAGACTTACAAACACCTCTCTAACAGCTTTAGACAAACCTTCATCTAAAGTAAACCTTTCACGGCTCCAATCTGCAGATGCGCCAAGCCTCTTCAATTGGTTTATAATTGTTCCTCCAGATTGCTCTTTCCAATCCCATACCTTTTTTAAAAACGCATCTCTTCCAAGTTTTGCTCTTGATGTAATTCCTTCAGTTAAGAGTTTTCTTTCCACAACCATTTGCGTTGCTATTCCTGCATGATCAGTACCAGGTTGCCATAAAACATCCTTACCTTTCATTCTCCAATATCTAGCAATAACATCTTGTAATGTCATGTTTAAAGCATGTCCTATATGAAGACTTCCAGTTACATTAGGAGGAGGCATCATTATTGTAATAGGTTCATTTACTGAATCTATTTTAGCTTCCATAATTTTATTATTAATCCAAACAGAATTTGAAAATTGTTCTATCTCTTGATTTGAAATTTTATTATTAGATTTTTCTTCTGGTTGATCTGAAGACATTTCTTGTGTTCCATTACATCAATTAAGAGTTTTTAATACTTGCTTTATATACTGATCAGTAAATACATGCATATTATTCTTAATCCATGATTTGATGTCAGCTTCTATAATTAATTGAATATTCTTTTTTAATATAACACTACTAGAATCTCTATTTAAAAAGGGTGATTCTTCAATAATATCTGTTAAAAGCAAAACCTCAGTATTATCCATACTTATTGATGATTTTTTCTTTATAATATTAACTTTAGTTCTTTTAACAGAAGACTTTTTATTTTTAATTAATATAGCCTCTTCTAAATCTTTCATTGCTGAGGTAATTTTCTTTTTTGTTACTATATTTTTATTCACCATATTAATATTAATGGTTTATTTAATATTTAAAAAATCTAATATAGATTTTTTATTAGAACTTGATGTACCAAACAAACTTTTTATTTTGTTATAATATTCATCTGAATCATGAAAAGACGTTACTGGTAAATCTAGATACCTTGCATTCATATTACCAGTTACTTCTAAAAGTTGATAAGAAGCGATATATAAATTATTATTGGCTTTAATAAGATTTGCTTTAGCCATAAATAATTCATTTTCTGCATCTAATACATCTATTACAGTTCTAGCTCCAACATTTTCCTCTTGAACTACACCATCTAAAGCAATTTCATTTGCAAGAATAGATGCTTTAAAAGAAACTATTTGAGAATTTAAGCTTTGTATATTATTCCATATTATCATGGCTTTCTCTGATTGTTCTCTCATAGAATTATCAATATTAGAATTAGTTTTTGCTAGCTTCTCTCTATATTTTCTTATATTAGATTTATCTTTTCCTCCTTTATACAAAGGTAATTTAAAGTTTGCTGAAACATCAAAGGATCTTTGTTCTTCAAAAAAAGTATTGGGGTCATAAGACTGATTTGCACTAGCTCTTAAATCAACAGTCAATGACATTTCTTTAAGAACTAAATTTAATTCTTCCTCAGCAAGAATTCTATTCTTTTTAGCATAAATAATATTTGGATTAGACTTTTTAACACCCTCAATTATACTTTGTAAATTTTGAGGAAAGAAAGGCATATTTTCAGGATAAAAAATATCTTCAGGATCTAGGCCTGTATCCGAGAAAAAAACAGCTTTAGCAACATTTAAATCGGATTCTGCTTTAACTAAATTAGCGGATGCATCTGAAAGCCTTGCTTCAGCCTGCGATACATCTGTTATTGTTAAATCACCAACCTCAAACCTATCTTTTGTAGCTTCTAATTGTCTTTGTATAACTTCTTTATTCTTTTCAGCTATATTAAGTAAATCACTTTCTTTAAGTAAATTAAAATAAGCAGTAGCAGCTTTTAATAAAATTTGATTCTCAATAATCATCAACCTTGATTGAGATAGAATAAAATTAGCATCAGCAATCTTAATATTTTGATTAATTTTTCCACCATCATATAATTTTTGTTCAACAACTATGCCCATAGATACGGGAAGATTACTGTTTGTTTTAGTAGTGGTACTAGTTTGTGTATTAACTAAAGTCTTGCCTAAGGATGCATCTAAATATACTTCTGGTTTCCATCCTGATAAAGCCTCTGCAATATCTTCACTAATAACTCGTTCTTCAGTTCTCTCAGAAAATAATAATGGGTGATTAGAATAAGCATTTGCTAAAGTAGTATTTAAACTTTGTGCATTTACTTCTGATAAAAAAACAAAAATCATAAATGATAAATAAATTGTTTTTAAAATAGGTTTTAATCCAAAATTCTTTAATATTCTATACATTATATATCTTTCTATATTAACTAAATAAATTAAAACTCAAAAATATTTTTATAATTAAAACCAACCATAGCAGGCATATTTACATTAAATAAAGTTGAACTGTTTATTATATCCTTATTTTTTTTAAATACAACAGCCTTTCCATATGATTTAAAATTATTATGATCTTTAATACCACAAATAATACTACCATTATCTGTTAATTGATCAAAAAGTTCATCAGGTATAGATTGTACAGATCCAAATATAAAAATTTTATCGTATGGAGCACTTTTTGTATTTCCTAACATATGCTCTCCCTCTATAATTACAGCACTATCTGCACCAATTTTAGATAGTAAAACATTAGCATTATTTCTCAATTCATCATCTTTTTCAACACCTACTACTAAAGATGATAATTTTTCTAATATAGCTGTTGCATAACCAGTGCCTGATCCTATTTCTAATATGACATCTTCTTTAGAGATGGGAATAGAATTAATTAAGCGTGCAATTAATGAAGCTGATAAAAGCCAACGCTGCTCTTTAATTTCAATATTTCCTTCGTGATATGCAATTATTTTTCTCTCTTTGTCTACAAATAATTCACGGGGTATAGATTTAAAAGCTTCTAATATTAATTCATTATTAACTCCAATAGGCTTTAATTGCCTATCTACCATATTCTTATTCATTAACTCTATTGAAATAGTCAACTTTTCGATCCTTAATACTTAAAAACTATATTACTTCATATAGTAAATAGATTAAAATGTTAAGTTAGTTTTATTAAATATAAAATGATATTTCTATACAACTTTAAATGGCTTAAATAATATTAATAATTGAGGTAATAGAATTAGTGATGAAAGTAATGCCATTAACATAGCTAAGCTGGTTAATAAGCCAAAATATATGCTAGGAATAAAATTAGAAAATACTAAAATACAAAAGCCAATGATTATTGTTACTGAAGTATAATACATTGCAAAACCTATACTCATATGGGTTCTCTTCATAGCCAAACTATAATTTTTATCAACAATTAATTCTATTTTATACCTATATATATAATGAATTGTATTATCTACTGCTATACCCATACTTATAGCTGCAATTGTAATAGTCATCATATCTAATGGTATCTTAAACCAGCCCATAAAGCCTAGTACTAGACTAATAGATATAACATTAGGAAGTAATGCAATTAAAGAAATTTTAATAGACCTAAATAAAAGTAAAAACATAAAGAATAATAAAATTATAACAGTGCCAATAGTAAGTATTTGAGATTTAAACAAACTTTGCAGCATATTATTATATAGCAGCAATACATTACTATAATGGATTCTTTCTGAGCTTATATTAGCTATATCAGGAATTTCTGATTTTAATTTTTTTAATAACTCATTTCTTCTTAACTCAGGCATAGAATCTATTACTCTTATACTTATCTTTGCTTGATTCTCTTCAATAGATAAATAAGGATAGACTATTATTTTCTTATACTGCTCGGGCAATTCTGAATATATTAATGCTAATTGGATTATATCTAAATCATTACCGTTATTTAATAATTTTCCTATTTTTAATAGAGAAGCAAAAGACATGACCTTACCTATTTCAGGCTGTCTTTCTAAATAATTATGTATCTTAGTTATTAGACTCATTTTAGAAGATGTAAAAAATAATTTATGAGCATCGTTAGAATATTCAGGCTCTTCATCTAAAAAATCAAATTCATCCTCTGAAAAATTATCCTCTTCACTAATAAAAATATCATTTACAAAGTTCTCCTCAAGATCAATAGTTATATCTAATAAAGTAGTTCCACCTAACTTTTGGTCTATTAACTTCATACCTTTATAAATTTCACTATTATTTTTAAAATAATCAATAAAGCTATTTTCTACCTTTAATTGCAACATACCTAAAATACCAATAGCAAATATAAATAAAGCTAATATAACAACTTTTCTGCCAATAAAATTAGATATAAAAGCAAAATATTTAGGCAAAGGAACATATTTTTCAAATTTTAAATTTGGAGCAACTTTTCTTAAATTAATCTGCAATAAAGGAAACAATATAAACGCAGTAATTAAAGATATTATAATACCAATACTCATCATCCAACCAAAATTAATAACTGGTAAAAGACCAGAAAAAACTAATGAAGAAAATCCTACAATTGTAGTAAGAACTGTATAAAAACATGGGATAGCCATAGTAGAAATAGTTTTTATTAATAATTCTTCTTGTGAAAAATTAGGATTTAAAGAATATAATTCTCTATACTTGACCGTCAGGTGAACTATAATTGCCATAGTAAATATTAATTGTAATGAAATAAAATTTGATGAAATAATTGTTATATTCCATCCAAATATTCCTAAAATTCCTGCTGTAATTATTACTGACGTCAAGCATGTAATTAAAGGAATAAAAACCCATCTTAATTGTCTGAAAATCAATATAAGTGAAATGATTAAAAATAAAAATATAGCAATTCCAAATATTTTAAGATCATTTTTAACAAAATTTATAACATCATTGGTAATCATATTTAAACCGCCAAGAAATATTACCTCTTTTGTTTGATAAGGCATCATAATTTTTCTTATATTTTTTATTATTTTTTCATTTTTAATTTTTGATAATTCTTGATGTTTCTTGTATTTTTTTGTAATAATTTTTAGTTCTTTTATCTCATTTTCATCTAGTAATTTTTGGCTCTGTTTTTTTCTTAACTCATTTCTTTTATCACGTAATTGAATTGCATTAATATCTTCTTTTAGATTAATAATTATGGATGTAGTTTTAAAATCTCTACTAACCAAATTATCTTTATATATAGGGCTATTAATAAATTCATTTTTTACTAAATTTAAATCTATTCCTTCTGATTTAATATTAGGTATGTTATCCAATAGTTCTGTTATTTTCAGAGGAGGACTTAATAGTAGAGGTACATTTAAAATAGATGTTACAGATAATACCGAATCTAACTTTAATAAATTTGAAGAAATAGATTCTATATTTTGCAATGTATTGTCAGAAAATAAATTTTCACTTGGTGTATAGGCAAGTATTAAAAAATTAGGGCTATAATACCTATTATTAACTAATTGTGTATATGCTAAATCTTTGTCACCTTCTAATATTAGAGTGTCGGACGACGCATCAATAGATAATAGTCTGGCAAGGTACCCAAAAATAATAACCATAATGAGTAATGTAATAAAAATTAACTTAGGAAATTTAAATATAAAGTTTTTATAAAAAATATTTATTTGCACTTATTCCCTCTCAATAACAATTTTTAATTTAATATTAATATAGTTATATAGAACAAAATTAAATACATAATAATATTAATTTACCTAAATACTAATTTAGAGTATATATCTCTAAATTTATTAATTAATATATTAATGTATGTAAAATTTTAAGGCCCGGTGTCAGAGTGGTTATGTAGAGGACTGCAAATCCCCGTACGGCGGTTCGATTCCGTCCCGGGCCTCCATTTAAAAGTTAAAAAAGATTACAGTGTCTTATTGGACAGTAAGTAAGTACCAAAATATGGACATAATTTATATAAAATAGATTATTAATTACACAAAAATTTCTCTTAATTCTAACCAATTGATTTATCTGAAAATCTCTCTTAGAGTTACACAGAATGTTACATAAGCTTGTGACTAAAATAATAGTAATTTGTAGGCAAAATTTGGCACTTTACATGCCCGCCTATTAGGAAATTTTTATAATGAAAGACTGGAGTAATAAACCATGAAGACATCATTGACCATCATAAGTTTCGTGACCGGACTGACCTTGATTGCGGCAGCATATGCTCATCATGACGAGCTAAGCGAAGGCAAAAATACCGAAACTATCGTTATGGCGCAAGCGTCCGTAACACCGGAGGCAGAGGTAAGGCAAGCGGCTGAAATGGATGCAAACGGTCCAAGAAAGACGACCGGTATAAAGGCATTGCGGATTCTAGGCACGGTACCTCTGGCGGGTGAGTTCGAAAGGCCAGATGAACGTGTCCTGCGGGGACGCGAAATCGATATCGAACCGGGAGGCCTAGTAGCTGTTCATCGCCATAACGGCCGTCCTGGAATAGCCTATATCGTTAGTGGTCAATTGACTGAACACCGAGTTGGGGTCGATATGCCAGTCGTTAAAAAGGCTGGAGACGCCGTTTGGGAGCAAACCGGAACCACTCATTGGTGGGAGAACGAAGGCGATACGGTTACACGTGTGATTGTCGTGGACCTAGTTCCACCTGAGTAAGCATGCACAGGTAGTGCCTCACCTTTTTGTGTGGCCTATCTTTTCCAACCTTGGGAGGGTCGCGATGGCCCAAAACGTTAAGGTTAGCGCAACACGCTTATAAAAAATCATGCTGATTAGACAGTTGTTATAGTAAAATTGTTAACCTAGTTGACAATTAGTTTACAAACTCTTAAGAAACCATATTGACTTTTAAGTATTTGTAAGAGCTACAAAAAATGGAAAGTTTTGATTCCGTCCGGCCCTCCAAAAGGATTAATTTAATGGATAGAGAACCATGTATAGTAGGAGTTACTGATTTTCCTCTTCAAGATAGAGGAAGAGCTGCAGTAGAAAATAGCGAACTTACAATTCAAAAATACTGCGCTGAAAAAGCATTAAATCAGGCAGGTTTAAAATTTTCAGATATAGATGGACTTGCAGTTGCTGGAATGTGGGGTATGCCAGGTCCAGGGATGATGCAACCAAATGTTTTAGTTGAATATTTAGGAATTAAAGCACCAAAATGGTTAGAAGGCACAAATATTGGTGGTTCAACATTCTTACTACATGTTAATCATGCCTACCAAGCAATAAAATCAGGAGTATGTGATACTGTATTGATTTTATATGGAAGCTTACAAAAATCTAATATGTCAAGAGTATTGGGTGACAGGCCTGCATTATACAGTAGTCAATTTGAGGTAGTAAGCGGCCTTCCTCTTCCTGTAGGTGCTTATGCACTTGCAGCGCAAAGACATATGAAAACTTATGGAAGCACTAGAGAAACTTTGGCTGAGATTGCAGTAGCAACAAGATCATGGGCGACTATGAATGATAATGCTGCTTTTCAAACACCTCTCAGTATGGATGAAGTAATGTCATCAAAACCAATAGCCACTCCTTTACATAGATCTGACTGCTGTTTAGTAACAGATGGAGGAGGTGCTATCGTCATTACAACTAGAGAAAAATCTAAAGATTTAAAGACTAAACCTATTTATATAAGAGGTTTTGGAGAAAGTAATAGTCATTCCAGTATAAATTATATGCCAAATATGGACCATCTAGAAATAGCAACAAACTCAAGTAAAAAAGCTTTTAATATGGCTAATCTAAATATAAGTGATATTGATTTAACTATGATATATGACTCTTTCACAATAACTGTTCTTTTAACATTAGAGGCAATAGGTTTTTGTAAGTTAGGAGAAGGTAAAGATTTTTTACAAAACCAAAGAACTGCTCCTGGAGGTGATTTTGCATTAAATACAAATGGGGGAGGATTAAGTTATTGTCACCCAGGCATGTATGGAATATTTACAATTATAGAATCTGCTAGACAGCTATGGGGTTTATGTGGAGAGAGACAATTGAAAAATCCCGTAAATGCATTATGCCATGGAACTGGCGGTGCATTATCAAGTTCAACAACTTTAATACTCTCTAAAGAAAGCAACTAAAATGGAAGCAAGAAAACCTAGGCCTACTATAGACCCTGATTCAAAAACTTATTGGGAGGCAGCTAAATCAAATAAACTAATGATTCAGCATTCAATAGATACTAATGAATACTTTCTTTATTCCAAACAACTCACAAATGCTCAAGATAGCATAAATATTGAATGGAAAGAAGTATCTGGGCTAGGCGAAATATATTCTTATACAATCATCCATTCACCAGCAGGACCAGCTTTTGCAAATGAAGTTCCTTATGTAGTTGCTTCAATAACCTTAAACGAAGGAGCACGAATAATATCAAATATCATTACAGATAATATAGATGATATTTCTATAGGAGATAAGGTTCGGGTCGTTTTTGAAAAACAAGATGATGAATTTACTATTCCAAAATTCATAATAGATAAATAACTATATTTTAGCTTTTACGCCTTGCTTTATAATCTCTTCAATACTATTAGGTAATAATTCTAGCCACTTAACAAAACAATTATTATTACCAATTAAAATATAATATTGGTCTCTTCTTCCTTGATATGATGGCCATATAGTAACTATATCTGCAACTAATTTTTCTTGTAAATTATATCCTGCAACAAAATTATTAAGAGATTCTTCTGATAATTTAAAAGGTATTACATGTTTCCATTCATTTTTAGCATCAGTTAATACTTTAGAAAAAGACTTGCAATTGTTACCTGAAGTCTTCATGAAATCTTCCTTTGTTAAGGGAACTACCCCTGACCTTATAATTTCTTCTGAAAACACATTAAAAGATATAAAAAAAATGATTAATATATATATTATATTTTTCATTCACCTCTCCTGCACTATAAATTAATATTATTTAAATTTATATAACTTTGATTTATTACTTTTTCAAATTCTATATAATTATTCCCTAAACTTAAAATTAATAATTTTATTAATAAATCTTGATCTTGTTTAGCTTTAATTTTTAAATCAGTAATATTTATTTCTAGAATAATTAACTTTTTTTCATAAACTCTCAATTTCTCCTCAATTAAAGATATATCTGTAATAAATTCTTTTTCTAAATTAATTTTTGAGGCTACTAAATAAGTTAATTTTAAATACTCTGTATAAAACAAATTAAATTTAGCTATAAAATTATTTTTATTTAATTTAACTAAATTTTTATTAGATTCCTTAATTAATTCTTCATCAACATTAGAAATATTATATTTATTAGTTTTTATAAAAGAATTTTTAAAATATTCTGAGGCCTTATCAATATTTGCTTCTTCTCCTAACCCTTTCAAAGCCATCCAGCCTAAATTGAATTTTGCAGAATTATTTCCTAGCTTTTCAGCCTGCAAAAAATAATTGCGTGCTTTTTTTAAATTGTTAATTACACCATACCCATTCAGATAGATTATACCTAATAAATTCAGACACTTATCATCATAAATTAATTGTTTACACTCACTTATTGATAACTCCCATTTATTATTATTATATGCTTTTAAAGAACTATCATAATTGGTATTACCACTGCTGATATTAATAAACATTGTCATAAAAACAATTAAAATAAAAATATGTCTAGACATAAAAAACTTTCGATATAAATTAAATACAGTTTATTAATACAAACTTGATTAACATAATTATATACTATATGGTATAAAATATTAAACTATTAATTAATGAGGTACTTATGAAGTTTATATATAACATATTAATTGCTTTTTCTCTATTTATAATCTCGGCAAACCTTTCCTATGCAGATACCAGTTATGAAGAAAAACAAACAATGGTAGATGTTAGACAACAAGCTATGCAAGCTATGTGGTCTAGATTAGATAGGCTTTCCACACTTATAGCTGTAGCTGGAGATACAGTAGTATCTTCTGATGGATCAACAATTGTTATAGGCTCAATAAATAATACACAACCCTTAGAAACCTATGCACTTATACATGCAAAAGAAGCAAAACAAGATGCTATAGAGATTTCAAACTTATTAAAGCAAGTAGCTAACTTTTGGCCATTTCATACAAGTGTTTCTCACGTAAATAGTACAAATGCCGAACGTTTAGTATGGATTTTACCTGAAGCATTTGATAGGTATTATACTGACTCTGTAGAAGCATCTAATAATTTAAACAATGCATTTGACCTTAATGATCCATCCAAAATTAAAAGATCTGTATGCATGTTAGCTCTATCCTGTGGAAAATGTCATTCTGCTTTCAGAAAAGTTAGGTTTGAGAACTTGAAAAAAGAAGGAAGAGGATGGACAGGTAGTTATACTGCATGTTGGAAATATAGAAATGAAATTACTCTTAACTCATCTGCTATAAGAGAATAAACTAACCAACTTTAAGTATTTGAATACATTTATTTATTGCTTGATTAATATTATCTATATTTAATTCTATTATATCTTTATATATAAGGTTAGCTCCTTTATCACTCATATCTTTCATCATAAGAGATCCTATTTCTAGGCCTAGAATCTTATTAAGGTATAAATTAAGAATTCTATTAGCCCTTATTCCAGTTTCATCTAAACTATTATTTTTAATAGTCATAAGTATACCGAAACATTTTGCTACTTCAACTTTATGAGCTGCTGATTCAATAGAAGATGCTTTACTCAGCAAAATATAAATAATAAATAGAGAATAAATTATATATTTTGTAATTTTAACCAATTTACTATTCCCTCACCTATTAAATCTGGAGAATCTTCCTGAATAAAATGACTTCCTGAAACAGTTATTTCTGACTGGTTGGGCCATAAACGACAAAAATCTCTTTGTTTACCTACCAATATAGCTCCTGGTTCTGCATTAATAAATAATTTAGGAATATTATTAGTAGAAAAAAAATCAGCATAGTTTTTTACTATTTTTGTTACATTTTTTGGATGACCCTCTATAGGAATTTGATTAGGAAAATCTAATGTTGGTCTTCTATCCTCTTTATTAATAAATGGCCTTCTATAAACATTCATTTCTTCTTCAGACAAACTCCTGATTACAGATCCTGGCAAAACTTTTTCTATGAAAATATTTTTTTCAATAACCATACTTTCTCCTGCTTCTGATCTAAAACCTTGAAATATTGGGGCTGATTTTTCATCCCAATCATTCCAAGTTAAAGGACAGACTATACCTTCCATATATACTATTCCTGAGACTCTCTCTATATTTCTTAATGCCCAATCAAAACCAAGTACAGAACCCCAATCATGTATAACTAAGATTATTTTATTTCCTAAATCTAATCTATCAAGTATTAAATTTAGCCATCTTCTATGTTCAACATATGAGTAAGTCCCTGGGTTATTGGAATCCAACTTATCAGAATCACCCATACCTATTAGATCTGGTGCAACGCATCTCTTATAATCAGAAAAATACGGCAAAATATTTCTCCATAAATAAGAAGATGTTGGGTTTCCATGCAGAAACAACATTGTTTCTCCTGACCCTATATCTACATAGGCCATTTCTTTATTATCAATTAATACTTTTAATTTTGGAAGTTCTTTTGCATTCATATTCATTTCCTAAAAATTTCTAATACCCTTTAAAATTAGGTTTTCTTTTTTCAATAAAGGCTTTTACTCCCTCTTTGCCATCATGACCTTGTGCTCTAATATTTAAAGAGCGTGCTTCTTGCTCTAAATGACTTTCTAATGAAGATGAAAAAGTATCCGCTAGTAGAGTTTTAACAGCTCCATAAGCTTTAGTTGCTCCTTTTGATAAATTAATGGCCATATCCATAGCAGTTTTTTCTAAATCTTCTTGCTTGACGACTTGGTCTACCAATCCCATATCAAAAGCTTCATTTGCAGTAAACCTTCTATTAGTAATCATAAGCTCCTTTGTTTTCTTTAATCCTATTAATCTAGGCATAATATATGTCATAGAGCCGTCTGGAGAAAGTCCTGCAGCTGTATAAGCAGCAGAAAATTTTGCGGAATCAACCGAAATAATAATATCTCCTGATAGGGCCAAACTTAAACCTCCTCCTGCAGCTGTTCCATTTATCGCCACAACGATAGGCTTTTCCATTCTATGCATTAATGTAACCGCTAGATGAAAATAAGTAGTCATATCAGTAATAAATGGGCCTAAGTTATCAGCTTCCTTAACAAAAGAACCTAAATCACCACCTCCACTAAACATAGCCCCTTTAGCAGTAAATATAACAGCTCTTATAGCTTCATCATGGTGACACTCTTTAAAAGCACTATATAAATCTTTTACTAAATCTAAGTTAATGGTATTAGCATTATCTGGTCTATTTAATGTTACCGTTGCAATAGCATTATTTTTTTCTAAAATAACCGTTTTTTCTGACACTTCACATCTCCATATTTTATATAACTAAATTAATAATAATAAAAATACACTATACGCAATCTAAATAAAAATAAAATTCGTAGATTTTATAGGTATGTTTTGTTCACAGTTCCCCTATTGTAACAAAATGTATTGATGAAGTAGAAAAGTAATAATTTAAATTATTATAGATTATCTTTTCTACTTCTTATATTTATCCTATAATAATGAAATGCATAACCTATCGCTAAATAGTATTCATGAAGAAATATGGAACCTAATGAAAAATGGTATAGATGAAATTTCATCTGCATTTCATTTTCCTAATTTATCTACAATCAATTTAGATGGTTACCCAACATCGAGAACTGTAGTATTAAGAAGTGTTAATTATGAAAGTAAAGTTATTTCTTTTAATACAGATATTAGGTCAAATAAATGGGTTGAACTAAAAAAAAATAAAAATGCATCAATACATATATATGATTTCAAAAATAAAACACAAGTAAGATTATTCTGCAGTGCATTTTTAAATTATAATAATAAAAATTGGGATGAAGCTTGGAATTCAAGTACAAATATGAGCAAAGAATGCTATGCTACCCCATACAAGCCAAGTAGTATTATAGATAACCCAGAAAATATTGATATAAATATTAATAACTTAAAAAATAAAGAATTAGAAATATATAAAGTGAATTTTGGTAGAGTTGATCTATGTATAAAATCAATTGATA
>ENA-OREN01001728-OREN01001728.1-marine-metagenome-genome-assembly--contig:-NODE-1728-length-24269-cov-5.289269_pt1 | contig 24269 bp, 25 predicted proteins | sample MGYA00248624_ERZ508555 | MGnify/ENA primary metagenome ERZ508555 (study PRJEB26222, sample SAMN06267773) | marine metagenome | isolation source: Saanich Inlet, British Columbia, Canada | place...
TATACTTTGAAATACATTTAAGGAAGAACGTGGCCCCATCGTCTAGCGGTTAGGACGCTGGCCTCTCACGCCGGAAACCGGGGTTCGATTCCCCGTGGGGTCACCATAAAATCAATTAGTTACTGTTTTGTATCTGCATTCATGCGTACGTTTTGCGTACACTTATCGAACAAACTCATAACTCTGCGCTTTGTTTCATCCGTGAAATGTCCATACCTTTTCAGCAGCATATCTACTGAACTATGGCCCATCAAGTTTGCAACAAGCAACGGATCAACACCCTCCTGATTTAACAAGTAAGAGCCAAAGAAGTGACGAAGGTCCTTTACCCTGATGTGCCAGTCAACGCTAGACTTTCTTAATGCTCTTTTCCAAGCCTTTTGAAATGCATACCCTGTAATATTGAATATTTTATCGTCATGCAGTCGCCTGACACGGTTTCGTAATCTCAGAACATCCATCACCCTGTCAGTAATAGGTATTGAGATTTCACGGGATTCTGGATTTTGCAATGTCTTGTTACGATAAACCCGAATCACCTGGTTTCTAAAATCAACATTACGCCATTTCAAATTGACGGCATCTGACAAATCTAATCCTGTAAATGCCATCACCAGAGCCACAGGCTGATGCTGATCTTCCATATAACTTATGACCTCTTGCAGTTCATCTTGGGTCATAAAACGAGTTTGTCTAAAACCGGGGTTCATATATTCAGGAGGGGGCAATTTAAATTGCTTATCGCCTTTCCTTATAACCGCTTGCAGAACCAACCTTATCTTTTTGGCTGACTCCTTTGGCATTCGATTAATCCGGGCCAGATAGTCTCCCAGTGGGCTTTCCCCTGACTTAGGGTCATGTTGAATAATTTCAACAATCCTGGATTTCCCAAAGTGTGGTTTTAAATGAACCCTGACAATAGACTCGTAACGTCCATGGTTAGGCTTGTTAAAGTCAAAACCAGAAACATATTCGTCGCAGCATTGTTCAAAAGTCTTTTTCCAGAGCTTATATTCCCCCCTTTCTACAAGTATTTTAAGTTCAGCCAATCTTCTTTCGGCAATGAGTGCGTCCGTTGTCTCAAGGCAATCTGACAACTTAATCCCCATATGCCGGCAATTGGCGTACCAATTCCCGCGCTTTCCGCGCCTCTCCATCAATTTCGGCATAGCTCCTCCAAAGTTCTTAGAGCCATCCCGACTTGACCATCGTGGAGATTTTAGCATGCTTCTACTCACTAGTGCCGCTCCATAAACACAAGACAATTAACTCCTCACCAAACTCATCAATTTTCTTAAATTCCGTCTAACAGTCATAGATTCTTTTCGCTGGCGAATAGTTTCTGCTGAGCGTCGCCCATGTTTCCAGTTTGCCTTTTTACTTTTTTCGAGACCTTCTGGAGTTCTGGGACCCGTACTCTTTCCCCCATGCAACCGACACCTTCCATTGGGCATGGCGGGGCCAAGACAAGCCGTTTTGCGTCTTGTTTTTGCACCACAACGAGGAGACTTGTGCGCATGGCGAAGTCCTGTTTCCCATATGGGAGCATGGGGTTTATTGTTGTTTTTCATTTTTTGTCCCCGTCTTAATACCCCCTGTAACAACCGCCTGCCCACCGTCAGAGACGTTTACGCGTTGTACGATTACCGTTTGCTTACCGCCAGTTCTAACCTTGGCAAGAGCCAAAATCCCCTTCTGGTAAACATCCATTAGCTTTGCAGATGTGTTTGCCGCTCGTGAACTTTCTACAGCATGGATACTGTTTTGGTCATACGATCCACGATCTTGTTTACTAATATAATCCAATGCTTTTTTTGCAAATGTCATGGCAAGTTTGTGGCCGGCCGCCAATTGGTGGGCAAGCATCTTCTCAAGTGAATTTTTAGCCTGGATGGTTTCTGAGGCATCCAATGCCATCCCAACGCAGTCAACACCTACTGTTAACTGTAATCGGTTCCGACTAGCCTCGGCTGTTATATTGTCAGGTTTGTCTACCGTATTTATTAACGCAGGGATCTCAATTTCCTGTTCCTTAGTTAAAGATAGTTCGCCACCGGCACCTACTAAAGGGGGATCGTTCTTTTTTATCTGAAGAGCTTTTTTTGCTCCGTCTTCAAGACTATTTGCATCCATACGCATGAAACTTGCCCCCAAAGGATCGTGACAGGGTGAGGACTCAAGTTCCTTTGCGCTTGCCCGCAATGTTTTTGCCTCAGTCAGGTCGTTAAGCGCATTTTCTATTTTTTTCTTAGATTTTGTCATCAACTCTCTCCTCGACTTCTGTTGTTACTGTGGATTGTCACCTGTGGGTTTTTCCCTACACACCTGATTACAGACACCAAAAAAACTTTCTCAAGTACTTTGAGTGCTCTGTATCCTGCATGGCGTTGTATACCAAACTCCCGAAGAGTTGAATTCTTTAAATTGATAGTCTTGTTTTTGGTCATTCCATACAAAAACCAAAGAATGATAAAAACATGTAAAGCTTTCCCCGGTAACTTTGAAGCCTTTATAAGGAGTGGATAGGGGATAGGTCCCTTTAAAAACATGTGGTTCTTTTTATCTACCTTTTCCTTTTCATATGGCAAAATTAGCTTCCGAATGGGAATATCTTCATCAAGGTAATGGTCGTGTTTGTCTGGACACATAGTTATTAATAGATACATATAAGATTAATAATATATAGACCGGGTGTTCGTAGGCAGACAGGTTATGTTGCCCCAGCGCACAGGTTATGTAGCATTAAAGCAACATATTTATTGGGCTACCATGTTGTTTAAAATTTTCCAGACCGTGTTCCACATTATCTCGCCTCGCTCGTCCATATATCGCTCTGGGTAGCGGATAATATCGGCATCAGACCGTAACCTGAAACCATCCAGGATAATTTCGCTGGCCTCGGCCATCAGCTCCCGGGTTTTGGCAACACAATCGTCCAATTCCTCAAGTGGGGCTTCAACCAGGATTGCGTCATGTACAGGTGCGCAGACCCGTATCCCAGATTCCACCGCAAGACAACAGGCTAATCTCAGCATCTCCGCACCGTTGGCCTGCATGGGAAAGTTTTGCAGAGTTCTGGGGTTCACTCTTTCTCCAACATAAATATTCCAGCCAAATACAGTCCAGAGTTTTCCCTTTATCATGGCGCAATCGGTAGCAGCGTTGGACCACTCCCAGAAAACCTTATAAGTTTTCCCATGTAAGCGGAGTAGTTCGCGGGCATGGCTTTCTGATTGCCCAATACGCATGCCAAGGGATTTTGCTCCCATCCCATATTGAACTGCCAGCACGCAAGCCTTAAATAATGAACGTTCTGATCCGTGGCTTTTCTTTGTGGCATTTTCAGGAACTACTCCGGCCTGCTTGGCAAATGCTAGATAGGGGTCGCCGGAAGAGTAGGCTTTCATCATGAGAGAATCCTTAGATAGAGCGGCCGCAATACCAAATTCCTGCTGGCTCCAGTCTAAATATGCAAGGCCATAGCCTGCCCGTGGACGAATCAAGCTTCTCAGCCATACAGATGGGCCGAAGATAAATTTTACGTTGCTTGGCTGATTTCTTCCCGTTTTAGACCGAAAGGCGGAGAGCATGCAGCGGTTTCGACCATCACTACCTACTGCCAATTCTGATAACCGCATTTTTGATAGAGCCGTTCGCAGTTCCCTCAATGGAGATACATGTGGGTGACATCGAGCCATTTCTTTAAAGGCGTCATCGCTCAAGTCCAGTTGACCCGATTCAAGCCGGAGCCAAGGAATATTATTTTGAGTGAGCCAGGCCTCAAATCGGTCTCGTTTAAATGTTCGGCCCTCATAAACCCCAAAACCCGAATCAATTTCAGAGATCAAGATGTCTTGAATGGATTCCCAATTATCCTTAAATAAGTTATGTGCGGTGGTATCAACAGGAATGCCCGTATGCTCAATTTTGGCAGCAGCTTTCATGTACCTGCCTCGAAGCAAGGCGCGTGGTAGATCAATATGAGGTTCCATCTTTGGGAGAAGTAATTCCAGCGCATCAACATCGGTCTCGCAGTATTCAAGAAGCACTTTTTGTTCTTCCGCACTCCAAGGGCCTCCTCGTAGCGCCAATTCTCGCATTTCATTTTTGTTTTCTGCGGTAATGGCGGGTAGTCCAAAGTACACCATGGCTCCCAACAAACCTGCGCCACTGGGTAGGGTTCTTCCGTTTGTTAAATTGCGAAATTCTGTAAATAAATCTAGGACATAGGTTGGAAATGGCCAGTCGAGGTCAAGATGACAAAGCATCTCTGCACTCGCGTAATAGCAGACGAACAATGACTCAGGGCCGATATCGTAGGGCGGCAATTTTAGTTTCTTCAACTCATCTTGCCAGAGTCTATAGGTGTGATCACTCCCGAGTTTTTTTGCCACCAAGCAGACCGGGTCTGGGGTGCATCCATCTTCACACCCAAATTCGAAATCAACCAACCAAACTTCACGGAAATCACCGATTTCTTTTTTGGTCATATCTCGCCTCGAATTCTTTTGATGACAGGGTGATCCAAGGATTTGATGAAACGGTCCTTGCAGGCAATTGCCATAATTTCCTGGAAGTCTAATTCCGGCCACTCTGGTTCTGGAAGGTTTGCTACCGCTTCATAGACCTCGTAAGCTCCTAGTGACATATTTGAAGTCACTTTGATCCATGTTTCTTTCGAGATATTGGATGCCTCTAATGCTGAGCTATTCCAATTATCATGACGTCCATCCGGTCCCGGTAACCTGATAGGCCAAAGAAAAACTATTCCCTGCCTATTAATTGCGACGACTATTAGTTTTGGTACGACCATGTCAGGTAATTGAATCGCAATGGCCTGATCTACAAAATAAGTTTCGCGATCTTCTTTGATTTCGATCACTGCCGTTTGAAGCTGGTACGCTGGACCAGCGTGAACTCGTACAAACTCATGCTTATTGGGTTTGCGAATAGGGATGGTGGTTATGAGCTTTTTTACTCCGACTTCTGCGCCGAAATCCTGCGACAGCTTAAGACTTGCGAGGTCAAATTTAGCTTTATCGGGTTCCTTGTTATGCTCGTTTTTCATTTATTGCCTCCTCTGTTGGTAGGGAATCAATGTCAAAGTCTAGGTCCAGTACTAATTGGGCGTGCACGGGAAAAAGCTCCTCTACTGTTTCCCCTAGGATTTTTGAGAGCTGTATTTTTTCAAACTCGGTGGGTTCAACAATTCCCCTAGCTACTCTGGATAACCAAGTGTCATTCCTGCCCATTTTGTAGGCAACCAAGTAGGCTGGTTCATGATGGTCAACTAAGGCATGTTTAAGAGGTGTACACATTTGTATGTCTCCTTAAAAAGGATGAGAAATTTTTCGCCTTCTAACGGAGATAGCGCTACTTTTGGGGTAGCGATTCGCTACTTTTGGGGTAGCGGACAAGAAAAATGAAAAAAAAGTAAAAAAGGTGGGTTTTTACTTTTGGGGGGGGGATGTTAATATTTCTACTGGTTGGTTTTTGGGAAAATATACACTTTTTAAACCAGGTTTGACCTCACTCAGCATATCCTCCATATATGGCAATTCTTTCACAATTGCATCTCTTGCGTCTTTTAATGCTTTGGTGACTGCCTTTCTTGCTTTATCATCCTGCGATCCTAAATCTCTAGGTCTTCCCTTATTGTCATACAGGGAATTATAAAGCTTGGCTTGTTCGTTTAATTCTCTCTCTAAAATAGCCACGTTAGGACTATTATTGTCTTTTGCCTCTTCCAACTCTCTTCGCATTTCGGCCATTTCCACCTTCATTATTTTTGCGTTTTCTTCAATTGATTCCGGTGGAGGGGCGATGTATTTGATGTATTTAGTGTCCTTTTCAAAATGTCGTTGAGCTGAATCCTCATATCCTAATTCAATCTGTTGAAGCTCATGGCATGAATAATCCTTTCTTGGGTGTGATAGTAAGAATTGTAAATACGTCAAACCCTTTTTATGCTTGAAATATTTTCTTTCTTGGATACCGGTTTCCCAGAAATCAGCCTTTCTCATGAATACCAACGCGGACCCAACGGCCATTAGGTTATCAAAGAGATTTTCATTATAACTACATAGGCCATCTGCCCAATTTGGCAGGATGTCACGAATTTTTTTTCTACTAGCTTTGTGCCACGTCAAAAAACTACTTCTGTCAACACGCCACCGCCCCCACAGTTCTTCTTCAACAGCAACTAAACCTTCCTCATGAACTTTCGGGATATCGCCACTGATTCCAGATGCGAGTTTAATGCTACCATCTAAGACCGATGCCCTCAAAAAGATCCAAATCTCTCTTCTTGCCTTGAGGACAGATTCAGCATTCTCAAACGTTTTATTTGCGTCGCTCTCTCGCTGTATGTGCGAGGCACTCATTTGGACAAACATATCTTCAAGGTCCCAGCTATCTGTGTTGCTTAGCAGTATAAAGCGCTCGTCAGGTTGGCTTTTATTTGGGTCGCCTGTTGCCATACTTTTCCTCTTTCAACAAATTCAACTAAGGGGTTTTTTTTAGATTATTACATTTTTTGAAAAACTCATCTGGTTAAATCACATAGTAGGCACGAGAGATCCGACCAGTTTTTATCGCTATTCACACCAACGAGAATTTTTCTTTCCACCGTCATATCTAACAGCCATACCTGCATCAAGCAAAGCTTCAGCAAGGTTTTCCCCATCGGCATAGACATCAGCAACGATTCTAAAATACTTACCACGCTCCATATTCTTTAGATCTATACGCTCCACATCATTGAGGAATTCCTCTACCATGTCTTTAGCCTGCCCAGCAGCATATTTTTCCTTGTCGCACTTGCCTCTAACTTCAGGAGCGTCAATCCCATTAACTCGGATAGCTATTTTGTTTCCAATAATGGAATGAAGATTGGGAAGGTTAAACGTTATCGTATCACCGTCATAATTTTTAACGTAGATGGCTCCTTCATAGTCACCAAACATTTGTTTGGAACTGGCGGTAGTAGAACCACTAATTAGAAAAGTGAGCACGAGTAAGAATATGAGCGGTTTGGTTTTCATGTGGCAATTATACTGGCAATAATCAGTACAATCCGAGGGTCATTATTCATGACCAATCCTCCTTTAATTTAAATAAAAGACCAGCGGTAAAACTTCAAACAATGGTAAGTAATGAACCTATTATATTATAGGTATAAAATAAGATACAATGCCCCCCAAATTTAAAACATGGAATACTGGATGGAGTCAGCATAGTGGCTTTGATAGTAGTTAGTCGAACCAGATTAATATTTTTATAAGGATTAACGACGACTCTCTAAAAATAAGTTGTGAGATGAAAGAACCTAGTAAAAGCAGAGGCGTGATTATATTTTTTAAGGAAAATCACAACAACAGTCCACTTCTTTTTACATTGCCCATTGAGATTTATGGATATTTAGGAGCTTGGGGAATTCCATTCGTCTATTTCCTGAAATAAAGCATCTTTCTTTTTTTTAAGTCTTTCCTCCAATTCTTTTGTGTAATTTCTACTCCGATTAATAATTCCATAAACCTCCTCTGAGTATTCTTCCCGAGAGAGTCGACCAGTATTAAAACGCGTACAAAGCTCCTGAAATTCAGCTACCATTAATTGAGTGCCCCAGTTCCAATTAATTCCCGAAGAATGGCCATAATAAACCTCTGGGCCCATTCCATAGAGTAGTCCGCCGATTTTAAAACCAAACCCATAAGTATCGGTTTCATTTCGCATAATAGAACAATCTTGTTTACCAACCACAATCGACTTCATGTGATTTTTGTCTACAAAAATCCTAATCATTCCAGAAGGGAGTATTTCTTCCTCTGTATTATTAGACGAATAAAATTGGGTTGTTGTGCCTGCAAGAATAGAATCATGCTCGATCCCGACTTCGGCATTCGAGATACTTGTGCTTATAAGAAAGTATGCAAACGTGCAATACGAAATAGTACTCAAAAATATTTTTCTTTTATTATTCATTTTGCTGAGCACGCTACCAATTATTTTCATATTAATTACCCCCCCTAAGTACTAATTAACCAAGATTCGAATTAAATATAAGATCGTAGACTCAAAGAATGAGGGCTTACTTGTTTGCACTTAATATCTTTTTATTTTTTATTTTGTCCCGCATGGCACTCATCATTTCCTCTAAATCGTTCTCAAATAATTTAAATGTGTCTTTTTTAAAGGGTTTGATTTTTTTTAAAGCTTTGGGTGTTTCCTGACTCTTAGGTTGAGGAACAACATCTGGTTGCTCAGCTCCAAGCTCAGGCACAGGAACGATACTGGCTTCTTGAATAATTGAGGGCCTGGTTATTTGCTGATCTTGAGCAAAGTCAATATTTAATCTCAATGATTGAATCCATTGCACTGCGACATTGGACATTATGGAAAAATTTATTCCTATTACAGGCAACCCATCTTTACTTATTCTTGAGAACATTGAATTAACACCAACCAAGCGACCATTTTTGTCAATCAAAGGCCCGCCTGAATTTCCTCGGTTAAGGCTAGTTTCTGTTTGAAAGACGTTTTTCCCAGCGATCTTTTGATAATTATTTATCTTGGAACTTATTGTTCCAGTGGTAAGAGACCATAAACCACCATTTTCCGGATGACCAATCGCTATAACTGGGTCACCAATTGACACGAAAGTTGAGTCTGCAAAATTTATAGGGCGGGGCAATGGTACTGATGCAGACATTATTTTCATCAAGGCTAAATCCAGTTTGCGTGAGTAATGCAGTAACTCAGATCGATACATTCTTGAGGTATCATTTTTTAAATTCCCGGTTACTCGGTCGGGCTTTAATATAATAAACAGATTTTTAAACGGTCTTTTATTTTCTTTATTAAAAATAATATGTGCATTAGTCAAAATAAGACCATCCTTATGAATTATAGATCCGGTCCCAATACTTCTTTTACCGTATTTTGAGTCCGACCCTGTAACTGCAACAATAGATCGAGACACTTCCTCATACAATTGCTTGGGGTTAAAATTTGAAGCGATGGCTCGATCAGGTAAAACCATAAAAAATAAAAACATTAGAAACAAAAAATAAACTGGTGCACCAACAAGTATCCTGACTTTTATGTCAGCTAAAAAGAGGTCTTCTTTTGACCTGCATTTCACATTACGCGTCAAAGCATCCCCTGGATCTGGCACTGCATGGTAATTCAGTTCTGTGTACCGGCAACAAGTCCTCATACCTCACCTCTGATTTAAGTTCATCACACAACATTTAAACTGATTGAAGCAAACCAACCCCTATCTTTTATTTTGCAAATGTTTAATTCATTTGTTGAAAGAATGTATCCGCAGATTTTTTTATAGATTCTTTAGTTTCCTCTGGAAAAGATTTTGTGTTATTTGAATATTCCTCGTTTAGATTACTGGTGTTGTCTGGACTTACCTTATTGAAATTATTTTCAAATTGATCCATGTCTAGCCGAGCAAGAGAAAACAACTCATTTCTACCTGGGTGCTCCCAGTGATCAACAATCATCACTCCACGGAGAGTTTGTTCAACACCGGTTTTAATCCCTGTTTCAATACCCTGTTCTTCTGAAGTGGCTTCCAAGTTGCCAGTCATAGCATGCGCAAGTAAATCTTTTAATAATGATTTGCTATGCACCTGAAATACTTTTGCTACAGCATTTCTGGCACGATCATCCGCCGCTATCCTTTGTAGTGAGGCGTTCTTTACACCTGAAACTGATGAAACACCCCAAATAATCTTTCCCTTAGAATCCTTAAAAGCACCAGGTCCTTTCAAAACCCATTCGGGGGGGTTGTAGTTGACCAATGTTGTTCGTAGTCCATCAGCAACAGAAATGTTTTCGGGTGTGCTGACACACCCAGAAAGAACCATCAAAAGCATAATGGATTTAAAGATCAGTAAATTCCTCGTAATAGTTTTCATAAGAATCCCCTTTACCAAGTTTGTAAAAAGTTTTACAACCAACGTTCATTACGTTATTTACAATTTTGATGCCACGTGTAAAAAAGTTGAAAACTTTAACTCAAAAGGTCTGGAAGTAGTTGTATTTCAATTGTTATTGACAAATTTAAAACTTCCTAGTCGGCGGGAGGGGATGCAGAATGCATAATGTAATGCACATACATGCATGGAAAATTTTAGATCCCCATGCTTTCTCCATGCATCATTTTTTTAATAGTCTCTAGACTTAAACCATATCTTGGCTGCCAAAGGTCCCAACTTAAGTAATTAAATCTTTCTAATAAAAAGAGTTGTTTGATTTAACCCTATTAAAAAAATAAATCACTCCTATTCCCCGACATTAAGGAATGGATCTTGCGTTAGTAGTAGTCAGGGTTTGATTAAATTTTATATAACACTAATAAATTAGGAGTAATTTAATGATTATCACGGCTTATGTTTTAGGAGGAATAATTGTTTGTAGTGTTGGTGGGTATGTTATAGAGGCATTGTTCTAATCAAATAACAAAGACTCGGGGAGACATAAATTATGAGTAATAAAACAAGAACATTAATTTTAATTATTATTTCCAGCATTATCTCGACCCAAGCAGTAACGGCTGAAACAATTAGAGGACTAGTAACGCAGGTCCACCCAGTCTATACAAATTACACACACAAGACTCCTTATCAGCACTGTTACACCCAACAGGTATTTGTTCCTTATAATGGATCTTCAAGCGCTTCACCGGCAATTGCCGGAGGAATCGTGGGTGGTATTATTGGAAACCAGTTTGGCAAAGGCGACGGCAAAGCAATTTTAACGGTTGCTGGAGTATTACTCGGGTCATCCATCGGTAGCGATATGGGCCATTCGGGTCATGGTTATACCAGAAATGTTCAACACTGCGAAACTCGTTATTCCGAGAGTGTTAACACCAGGATTCGAGGATATAATATAGGTGTAACAATTCCGGACGGTAATGTTATCAGTACCTATAAGGAGACGCCTTACAACCCACCATCTATCCATTCTCAAGTTGATGTATATATTACTTATAGGGTAGGAAACTATTAATAACAGAATTATTGGCTGAATCATGACGGTTAAAATAAATCCAAATATAACCTCTCTCTTTATGATTTTCTCACTTTTTTCTGCTTGTGCAGGTGGTCCCGCTCATCAACAAAAACAGTCCATCGCATTTCAGGAGAATTTAATTATTACCCTTCCTCCGCAATGGGTGCTGGGAAAAGAGCACCCTTCCTTTCCCATGAGTCATTATGTCGTTGGCCGCGGAACATCCAAGGAGAACTCGGTATCTGCAGCTGAAAATGCCCGCATGGATTTAGCCAAAGCAATCAAGGTAAATATTCGTTCCAAAATGATGGATTTTTCAACCAACCGTTGGACCCAGATTGAATCAGTAGTTGAGTCGGAAGTTGAAGCAGTACTGGAAGGAGTGGAAATCAGAGATGGCTGGTTTGATGAGTCAAAAAAAAATTATTATTCATACGCGGTTATGAACAGAAAAATAGCATCTCAAAGCATACGAAATCGAATAAAACTAATGGCAGAAAGACTTAATTGGTTCCTTGATGAAGGCGCGAAGGCGATGAAGCAAAGTGATATTGTGTCGGCATTATCATCATATGCTTCTGGATACATGGAAGCGCCCAACCTTCAATCTTTAAAGGCCATGCTCAATGTAATCGCCCAGAAAATCGAGGGAAACAAAAAAGAATTTTACGCCCCTAAGCAACTCACGTTCAAATCCAAAGCAAGAAACCTTCTGAATAACATATCAATTGCAATTATTTCCGGGAATAAACAGACTGTCAAACTGTCCAATGCGCCCACCGAACCTTTGACCTTAAAATTATTTTTGCATAAGGGTCTAACTAATATTCCATTAAAAGATGTACCCATTAAATTTAAATATGCAAACGGAGAAGGGGTTCTCGACGAAGAGGTGTTAACGGATGATCGAGGCATCGCCCAGTCGGTTGTCCGAAAAATAATCTCTTATAATAAGGCAAACCACAGGATCTCAGCAGGGATTGATTTTAAAAGGATAGCCCCTGGTGCTAGTGAAACTTCTTTGCAGGAATTTCTTGGCCGAATCAAAGACGTAAAAACTGAATTTATTATTAACGTAGAAAAGACAAATATTATTTCTGCGAAGTCGAGTTTTTTGAGACAAAGAACGCTCGATTTGGCAAAGCAAGTTATTCATAATATAAATCCAAATTCCAATCATGCATTAGGTGTATTTAATTTTCGCGATTTTTATTCAGGAAAATCAACTAACACTTTAAGCAAAGTTATTAGAGAGGAATTTGAGGAAATTCTGTCAGGAGTCGAGGGCATAACTGTTAGAGAAATCAGTTATCGAAACCATCAAAAGACGGATAAAACCAAAGTCGCGTTGGACAACAATCTCGATATTTATGTGATCGGGGACTATCGACTTGTAGGCGACAGTATTGAAATCAGAGCCAGGTTGATAGAGGCGGTTACAAACAATATTCGAGGTTCCGGGAAAGTTTCAATGAGAAAACAGGATATTAATTCCAGCAACCTTAAAATTACCGAAAATAACAACTCTTTTCTTTCCGAACACAATATTAATGAAAGCTATGATGAGTTGAAAGAAATGCTGGTTGATTTGGAACCAAAGCACCCTTCATTCAAGTTAAAAGTATCAACCGACAAAGCCGACTACCGCGTAGGGGAAAAACTGAATTTCTTCATCGAAACCAGTATGTCGTGTTATCTAACCTTATTGGATTTCTCACCCGATGGAACCATCACAGTTCTTTTCCCAAATGGTAACCATAAAAATAATCTGATTTCGCCTAACAAAACTTACAAAATCCCACCAAAGAATCCCTCAGGGAAAAGTAAGGCTTTCTCGCTGATAATTCAAGAACCTTCAGGGCTTGATCGAATCAAGGCTTTTTGCGACCTTCAAAAACCATCACCATTAAAACTTTCTATTAAAGAAAGAGCGGATTATCACATAATAAAGCCGGGAACAACCCAAGGAAAAAATGATTTAAAAAAATTAACAGAAGAATTCATGACCAATAATCCGAATCAATGGACAGAGGCATATAACGAGATTTATATTTTTGATAAAGGTGTTACCTACATGCGTGGTAAAAAAACAATACCCATACTTGAAAAACCTGAAAAACCCAAAGATATGATTGGAACATTTGGAAATGAACTCCCAGCACCCCAGAACCAAGGAGCTTTGAAATGAACAAATCCCTCCAGTTAGGTTTAGCAGGTGCATTAGTGGCGATTGCACTTTCTTTTGTCTTTCCGGAAATTTATCAAGTGGGTGAATGGAAAACGGTGGACTTGAGATTTCGCGTCCAGGGAACAATTGAAACGGATCCCAGAATAGTCATGGTTGATGCTGATGACGTAAGTTCCACACAATATGGCCGATGGCCATGGAAAAGATCAGTGCACGCAGAAATGATAAAACTCCTGAAAGAAGCAGGAGCAGAAACTGTTATTTACGATGTTCTTTTTGCCTATTCTGGAGATGCTGAGGAAGATAACCTGCTTGTCCATGCGACCAAGCGTGCCGGAAACATAGTTTTTCCAGTTGCCATAAACCTTGGTGATCCGAATGAAAACATAAAAAAGGGAAATGGTTCGAATCTTCAATCGAGCAGCATCAACAATTTTTCTTCAGTTTCAGCTAACTACAACATTTTAAGAGACAGCATTTTACCTTTAAAACCTTTAATAAAAGTATCGCAAGGATTGGGCCATATTGCCGCAAATCGCGATGGAGATGGTGTGATCAGACGTGTTCCTCTTTTGGTCAGAAACCACGACGGTTTGTTTCCTTCATTGGCTTTTAGCGGCCTTCTAAAATATTTAAAAATTCCTAACTCAAAGGTGGAAATTAAAAAATCTTCTATATTTTTAAAGGATGTGCTTTTGCCGGGAGGAAGAGAAATCACGAATATTAGGATCCCTATTGATGCTCGTGGCCAAATGTTGATTAATTATGCGGGTCGATGGGAAGAGACATTTAAACACGCCTCTTTTGCCTCCGTTTTATCAGGCAAAAACTTAGGTGCTTATAAAAACAATGAAGACTTGACGGGGAAACTTGTCCTCGTTTCAAATGTAATCTCAGGCCACGACATAAAACCAATTCCTCTAGAGAAAGATTATCCAGGAGCAGGTATTCACGCCAACATAATAAATACTATTTTAACTGGAAATTTCTTAAGAGAAACAAAACCTTTATTTGATTATGTTCTTGTCCTGCTATTGTGCCTGGCAACGGCAACCTTAATGGAAGGAAGAAAATATTATGTTCAAGCCGGAAAAGTATTTATTTTGTTCGCGGCCTATATTCTTGTGAGCATTGTCCTTTTTAAAAGCGGCGTAGTGGTAAAACTTTTCATGCCCTCTTTTAGTATATTTCTCACCTCGCTAGTGACACTGGTTCACCGATCTAGTTTAGAGAAAGGGTTGTCAGATTCTTTTCAAGATGAAAAGCGCCAAGTGGAAATAAAACTACAAGCTATTTCAAATAACCTGACTCTTAAGGAGGATGAACTTGCAGAAATCCAGTCTAAACTTTTTTCCCTACAGGAAAGTGTAAAGGAAGGAAGAGAGTCGGGAGACAAGCAATCAGAAAAAATAGAAGATCTACGTGAAATGGTTAACTCCTTGATGAATGACAGGGAAAAACTTCTTGAAGAAAGAACAGAACTTGAAAATAAAGTTCTTGATCTTCGTATTCATATTTCTTTTGACAAGAACATGGAGGGACACTTTGGGCCCATACGAGAAGAGTGCGAAAAGAATGGAATCAAAACATTAAGTCCGGCAATGTTCGAAGCATTTGGAGTTATTAAAAAAGTTGCGCCAACATCCTCCCCTGTATTACTACTTGGAGAGTCTGGCACGGGAAAAGAATTATTTGCCCGGGCATTGCACAGGATGAGCAATCGAAAAAAAGATTTTGTAGCAGTCAATATGGGGGCAATCCCAGATGGCCTCGTTGAAAGCGAACTCTTCGGTAGTGAAAAAGGAGGCTTTACCGGTTCAGTTTCCCGAATCGGACAAATCGCGCAGGCAGAAGGAGGAACCGTTTTTCTGGATGAAATCGGTGAAGTAAAAAAAGAAATCCAGGTCAAGCTTCTTCGAACAATCCAGGAAAAGGAAGTACAACCAGTTGGCGGTAACACTCTTTCGGTCGATGTAAGGTTTGTTTCCGCTACAAATAAAGACCTCGAAAAAGAAGCCCGAGAAGGGAATTTTCGGGAAGATCTTCTGTACCGACTCAATACAATTTCGATTACGCTACCACCACTACGAGAAAGAAAAGAAGACATAGAAATCCTGGTGCGGCATTTTATACAAAAATACTGCACAGAATATGAAAAGGATATTGATGGAGTTTCAGATAAAGCAATGAAAACCCTTTTTGATTATCCTTGGCCTGGAAATATTCGTGAACTTGAAAATGTTATTCAGCGTGGAATTATTTTGGCAAAGGGTAAATTGATTCAGGAAAAAGACTGGGGATTACTGCAAGAAGATGAAATGACAGAAAAAGAAAATGTTGCTTTAGAAAAAGGAACAAACCATGGGGATGATGTTCTTCTTGAGGTTCTTCGTGGTAATAATTTTGAAGTTAGCGCTGCGGCCTCAGAACTGAGGATGCACCGAAATACCATAACTGCGCGTTTTAAGGGAATGGTTTTTGCCTGCCTTGCCAATAACAATCTTGATATTGATAAGGCGACCCAGGAAATTTCCGGAGACCGATCGAATTACAGTCAGGTTCATAAAATGATCTATGAATATTACAAAAACCTAAAAAAAATAGTGGAAAAATTTCAATCCGAGGAGCAAGCAATTCAAGAGGTCCAGAAATTAAACAAAAATGTCCCTGCCCGGTATCACTATGTGATTAGAAACCTTGTTAGAGGTTTCATGCCGCCACCTCCAGTAGATAAAAAAGGAGACCAAGAAAAATGATTATTAGTGTAACTAAAATGGAGGTATTACTATGACTATAACCTGCAATCTACCACTTTGCATAAGAATTAATAAGTCTAGGGCAACCAAAATATCATTCGGACGTATTCCCAGGAAACGCTCGATCCCAGAACCGGAAATCAAGAGACCTCAACGAGGAATGATTTGGCCGCTAAGAGGAAGAATTACTTCTATGTATGGCTGGCGTCGTGGCAGGCATCATGATGGGGTAGATATTGCCGCACGCATGGGTAAACCTATAGTTGCTGCAGCAAACGGAACGGTTATTTTTAGCGGTTGGCGTTCTGGTTACGGGCGCATGGTTGTGATTCAACACAATCGATGGCTAAAAACAGTGTATGGACACACATCACGAAACTATGTGCGCAGAGGGGAAAAAGTAACACAGGGACAGGTTATTGCGTTGGTGGGAAGCACTGGCAGGTCAACCGGTCCTCATTTACATTTTGAAGTCAGAAATGCTATAGGCGCACAGGACCCAATGCGTTACCTTGCATAGTCACACTATTATTTAACCTGATGCAATCTCGACAAAGGGGAAACATCATGATTAAAAATATTTTAATTATTTTTATGATATATATTATCGGCTCGTTACTAATAGCAAAGCCGGACAACATGGAGATATTAAAGCAATCTATTTTCTCAACAAAAGAAATGATCGAAAACGGTTACGATCATTATATTGAAAATAATTCGCAAAAAACGAATTTTAAAGAGCAGGTCATTTGCGAGAATTATTTTCAATATTGAGTTTGCCATTAAACCGATACATATATTTTTATGTATCGGTTTAATGGCAAACCCAGAATGATGACTTTAGGTCTCTACCCTAAACTAAAGCCATGACAGACCCCTTCTTTTATGAACCAGTTAAAAACTAGGAAATTTTTAAAGCAACCCGACTACGAGGACAATTAATACAGGCATCGGAATCAAACCATCGACCCTTACCAACCTTTTATTATTACTGTAATTGATAATGTTCGTGCCATCCCACTTGTAGAGTCGTTTATTATTTCCGTAATTGATTATGTGTGTTCCATCCCACTTGTAGAGCCGTTTGTTATTTCCGTAATTGATTATGTGTGTTCCGTCCCACTTGTAGAGCCGTTTGTTATTTCCGTAATTGATTATGTTCGTTCCATCCCATTTGTAGAGTCGTTTGTTATTGCTGTAATTGATTAAATGTGTTCCATCCCATTTGTAGAGACGTTTGTTGTTGCTGTAATTGATCACCAAACTATCTGCAAACACATTGGAACCGAGACTAACGAAGAGCAATGCCAAAAGGAAACGCGTGGTTTGCTTCATTTCTTTTCTAGTAGTTGCTTTTCTAAATTCTTTACAATTTTAAAATTTTTTTTCGCTACCTCATTACCCTGATCGGAGGCAAGTTTAAACCACTTCATTGCTTCGTTGTAGTCTTGTAGAACTCCCTGCCCGTTGGCATACATTATTCCCATGAATCTTTGTGCGTAAGCATTTTCATTTTACAACGGCAGTGCAAAGTAGAGATTATATTCTTCAGTGTCAAGCGTTCTCACTGTGACTATATTCAACTCACTCAGCTTTTTAAAGAAATCAGAAGAGGAACCATAGTTCTCTCCCTTTATTGTTGTTGTGGTTTTAGCCCAAAATATATAATCCTTACCTTCACTTGGCGCTTTCATCTCGCAACTTATTTTTAGAGAGTCATCGTTAATCTTTATGAAAAGTACAACCTGGTCCTTGAAACTACTGTCGTCTTTAAAAGCTTTCATACCACCTTCAAGTTCTTCCATGATTTCAGCCACTTCATCAAGTGAAATGGAGCTAACATTGATTTCAACCGAGTTGCCATTGACTGTGCGATTAACAAGCGTTCCTGCTACTTCTGCCTTGGTTGCCACTCTAAAAGATTCTTTGTCATTGGTTTTGTCCTTGGTGATGTCTCGGGATACATCTGGCAATTGATTCTCCGTTGAAAGGTATTCAAGTAAAGTCCTATAAGAATCACATCTCAATGCTTCGATATTGATCACCGACCAATCGTTAGCTTTCGTTAACAAAGAATAATCTTCGGATTCTTTTAAAATTATTTCGTAGTTAATTGCCAATAGAAAGTCCTTTTTTGTGCCGTCTTGTCTTTTGAAGATGTTTGGGCCTTCTTCCCACCCCGGGTCTTGTTGAAATTCTTCTATATGAGAGGGCCTAGTTACCGGTCTATCGTCCCATTCCCAACCTTCTGGCTTTGATTGTACTGTTCGGCCATCTGAAAGTTCTTTCAACTCATTCCTCCGCAGGATTGTACCGTCTGGTTGTGTTTTCGTTGCCCATTTAAATTTGTTTGGTTCCTCTTTCTTAGTGACTACAATGTCCTTGTTGCCTGCTTCGTCCTGGCCACAAGAAAAAAGAAACAGCATACTCAACGCGAGTAAAGTTATAGAAAATTTTATTTTCATAATAAAAATATCTCCTTGCATATTTTTTTTTATGACATCAAGGCTTTGACCATAATGAAAAAATATCCTCTAAATTTATTCCCATGTAATAAATAGTTACAATACCCAAAGCAACCAGGATGCCAGCACTCAAAACAAACTTAAACCATAAGCCCTTAAGTCTTGCAATTTGCTTAACCAGTCGAACAGAGGATAAAAGGGTATTCATAATTCGAAGAAACTTCATAGTTAAACTCCTTCGTTTATTGTTTAATTTATAATCACTATTACTGCACGCAACGGAAACCAAAAGTACTGCTAGTAAATTCAGGATCGCTTAACCTACGATCAGAGATTTTCATGCCATTTTTATAGGTATTCCAGGAACCACCTCTAAGGTATTTTAATTTGTTTTCACCGCTGTCAGTCCATTCCCATACATTGCCTACCATGTCGTGCAAACCAAGAGGATTGGGTTTTTTTTGTCCAACCGGATTTGTTCGTGAAGAGGAATTTCCAATGAACCATGCAAAACCAGGATCGAATTCGTTTCCCCAATAATATTTTACATTTTTTTTGAAACCTGCTGCATTCACCCACTCCCATTCAGTCGGTAGGCGTTTACCAACGTTCTGGCAATATTTTTTGGCTTGGTACCAGGATACATTTTCTACGGGACGACTTTTAACCCCGGTAAAATGCGAAGGGTTACTATCCATGACTAACTCATACTGCTTTTGAGTTACTTCGTATGTATCCACACAGAGAGTCTGAACATTTGCTTCGTATTGTACCTTCCCGCCAATTTCAGCTATTAGAACTCTCCCATCAACAAGAGTCATTTTATCAGGACATTTTTGACTCCTGGTTTTGAGGGTAGAGAGTTGTTTTGGTTGTTTTGATGCTATTCGGATACGCTGTTCTTTTACACGTTCACGTTCTTTTTTAATTTTCTTTCTTTCCATAACCAGTCGTCGTATCTCTACCAAACGGTTTTTTTCTATTTCAAGGCTTGTCTGCTCAGCGCTTAATTTTTTCTTTTCTTCCAAAATATCGATTATTTGGTCGGACTTATTCGTAGACTTCAGTGCAAAAACAAAGTCACCTTTATCTAGCCTGGGGTTTCTCATTTTCCCATATTGAGGATGTTGACTCCCTTTTGAGTAATTGATTACTTTTTTTTGAAGAAATTCACCTAGTTCAGTTCCCGTCATGAAACCGTCTGAGTCAATATCTCCTTCTCCGCTAAGTGCTGATACAAACTGCTCTCGAAATATGCTTACATCTGGAACTTGTTCATCTGCGCTTCCGGAAGTAATGAATTGTCTGACAGGTTGACTGGTCTTGTAACTTATATTGTCTGGAACGGACCGACTTATAGAAAAAAATGAACCTGAAAAACAACTATCAAATATAAAAAGAGCGTGCTTTGATTGGATCTGCTTTGCATAGACTTGCATCAACTCCATATTTAGTCCCTTGGATAAAAAACCTGCCTTGTCTTTATCCGGGTGCGGGGCATCAACTGGAACGAAATAACCCATTTCCTCACCAAAAGAAAGCTTCAAAGTATGCCCATGACCCGCAAAATAAAAAAGCAAACGGTTGTTTATATCTTGGCCATACTTGTTGATAAAGCCTTCTATTGTAGTTCTTATTTCTTTGTAAGACGGATTTGTTGCGATAATTGTATTAAACCCGTTTTTATGAAGAGCACGTACTACCTGATCGGTATCTTTTTTGACTCCTGGAAGCACTGGCCAGCCGTTTGAGTATTTACTTACACCAATAACTAAAGCATGACTTTCGTTATAGAGGGAAACTTGATTACCTTTGGAATCTAATATTGGGGTAGGGGTCAGACCTCTTTTAACGTTACCTAGGGCAGAGGATAGGAAGAATGGAAAGGCTAAAAAAAATAAAACAAAAAAAAATAAACGGTTAAATACTTTATCCTTCATTTTAAAAAAAATAAAAAATTTAAAGGTTTTATTGTCAAAGCATATCGTCCAGTTCACTGTTTGTACGTATCTTAGTTCTGTTTAAAGGTTCTTTGGTTTGATCATTGGTAATAGTTCCTTCAGATGAGTTTTTATTTAGACTTTCTTCACTTATTTCCTTACAAAGAGGCAGGTCACAGTCAATAGGTTTTTTAAGTTCTTCTTCTGTAATAGTTTCTTCCTCAGACTTGCCTGATTCATCTACTTCTTCCAACAACTCATTATCAGTAGTTTTTTCTTGGCGCGGTTTATGAGTCGCGCGAAGTGCGACTTTACTCTTAACTTTTTTTAAGCGTTTACCTCGAGCAACACGCTTATATTTAGAAAGATTAATTAATGTTCCGTCATCGAATGCCCGGTTCACTGCATCCTTAACTAGCTTTGGATTTTTTAAAAAAGATTCAATCTCTTTTTCAGGTACTGTAAGAACAAGGTAAGCTTGATCTGCTGATATATTTTTATCAACCACAAAACTATTTTTAATAGAAACTTTAGAGATTGATGGAAGGTTATAATATAATTCAAACCATTCCTTGCTGACACCAGGATATCTATATCGTGAAAATCTGGGGCGCAAATTTTTTAGAGCCCTTATTTTCATTTTTCTAAACACCAATTTACTGTCAAGCCTTTTTGTCAGCTTAGAATGTATTACAAAAAAAACATTTCCCCCAAAAACATTAATTTCTCCTTGCATGATTGCCCTTCGATGTTTCTCATAAACCTCTCCCGGGGTCGCACCAAAAGCTGAGTGAAAATTAATTAATAGAAATAACCCTACAGAAAAAAAAATATATAGATATTTCATTATTTTTTCTTTAAAAAACTTTCGCCAGCTTCTTTCCCATGGCCACTTAAAGTTTTTCTCACTTTTTTATTTATTTTTTTTTCTCCTTGTTTGTTTTTTGAAATAGTTTGATTCTTAGAATCAATTTCTCTTTTTTTTGAAATTGAAACACAACTAGCCTGGAAAAAAACTATAATCAAAAAACAAAATAAAGAAAGTTTATTTAAATTTTCAGTTGACAGTAACCTGTAATTTTTAAAAATAAAAAAATTATTATTTTTTAACCGAGTTAAATATTTAAAAATCATCACTGCCACTGGAACCTGTGCCGCTTAGGCTTTTCCTAGATTCTGGCGGTTTTTCTCTAGCGCTTGAGGTTTTCGCCTCATTTGCTTTTTTTTGCCTTTGATTTTGAGCGGCTTCGGAAAACTCGGCTGGGATTTCGTCGCTTGTTACTTTACTTTTCATTCTCTTAGCGAGGTTAGAGGATCCAGGAGACCATGCATAAACTGCACCACGAATTTGCTGCTTAGTAATTGGATGCTTCGTATGCCATGTATTTAATTTGGACATCCCGCTTATTTTCATTTTTTCCGATACGGTTTTTATTTTATCTTCAAAACTACTGTCGTTTTCATAAATTTCCATATCACCTTCTAATACCTCAAGGCTCTCAGCCTCTTCTTCGCTTGTAGCTGAATAAAGCATTTCACCAGCGTACTGCCTGATTTGCTTTTGGGCGCAAAGTGCAGCTTGACGGGAAGCGGATTTTTTAGCCCGTTTATTTCTTTGTCCTGCTTGGCAAAAAGATACGAGGCTTAATTCTCCATTTTCATCAGTTTTCATCTGGACTCCAAAAGTCATAAGCAAGGCTAGCTTATCTTTAGGTATTTGATGCCTTAAAGGTTTTTTTGGAGTTCCCGGAGGAATGAACACCCCACCTCTTGATACAGCCAATGCCATTGCATGAAGTTTCTTACTCCAAATAGCAATAACTCCAATTTCTCCTTTGGGCTTATCTGCTGGCAAATGTTCAAATGTTGCATAGGCTTGAATCCCTGATAAACGTGATTGTGCCAAAGCTTTTGTTGACTCTTGGAAAGTCTCTTTTAATTCTGTCTTTAGAAGTTGAGCGTCTACTGGTTTGTCCGGATCTATACCCTTGGCCCTAAGTTGTTTATCTAGTTTATCCCGATATAAACGATCTGCACCTGAAGCTGCTGCTTTAACTAATTGGCTTCCAAACTCATCACCTTTCTTTTGCATATCGGCTTTTGCTGCTCCGGCTGCTTTTTTAAGTTCCTCTATTGCCAATACTTCAGATTTTATTTCCGCCAATCTAGCTTCTTCTCGTTTTTCACTAGGCTCAACCATTTCCATCTGCATGCTGGTTTCAATCTCTGTTTCGAGATACTCAACCATTGCACGTTTAGCATCAGCCATGGCCATCGTAAAAGCATTTGCCCGGCTGCTGATAAAGTTTTTAGACTTATAGGGAGCCATTATTGGCTTGGATCCCGTAACGACAAAAAACTCAGATCCTTTTGAGTTTTTATTTGGTCCTTCCACCCATCCTTTTTTATCAAGAAATTTTTGCATTATATCTTCCACCTCTTCGTCTTCCGAAGGCCCACCAGCATCTTCAACCGTTTCAAATTCTGCGTCGACATCCTCAGCAACCGCATTAAATGGTAAACAAAACAATAAAAATGTGATTATCGATAAAAGTAACTTGGGAAATACCTCAAATTTTCTGAACATTAGTTATCCCTCCACTGTAAAATACTGCTTTTGTAAATATAAATATATATACGTGCAGTTTAAATATTAAAAGTCATCCTCGAGACGTTTATTGATATCTTCTCTGGCTTTCTTCGCTGCCTTTTGCACTTTTACCGCTGCAGCTTCTGGTGCTTTTCTTGGAAATGGTCTGGCAATATATGTGTTTGGTGAAAAGGAATTTGAAATTGTATTTCCATCTTCTATAATTTTAGCGGTTGATGTTTTTGATTGAACATTTGTTATTTCAAGTACACCCACCACTATTTCTTCCTTGCCAAGAGATTCCTTGGTGTGTGGGTCAACAATAGGATTTCCGTAACGAACCAGATTATATTTTTCTCCAATGCTGACAGTTTTACCCCCTTGTCCTAGTGTTACCTGTTTACCCACACTGGAAACTATAGATATTGGATAAATCGCGTTCACAATGGTCTGCCCTGCAACACTTGAAATATAATCTGCCATATTTCTTACGGTGGACTTTCCTTGATTTGGATCGTAGGAAACGGTATCTGAGAATTTTATTTGTGTTGTGGCAACATCTATGATTCTATAAGAGACTCGCGCGCCCGTCTGAACATTTTTAATCTGCTGCCCCGTAGATCGCATGGTCACCATGTTCTCACGCTTGAACACATCTTCCACAAGTCCCACAACAATAAAGTCAGCGCCAACCTTATTCCCGAGTTTTGCCAGCTCTTCTGCACGCACATCGCCTCGCTTTATAAAATCTAATTCCTGCGCTTGGTTTTCAAGAAAATCCCTATCAAGAAGGGCAAAACGTCTTGACTGCGAAAGGTAACCCACCAGCCCATTAGGGAATGACTCCATAAATTGTGTGGCGAGTTGTCCATCAGAAACCGTCGGACTAACCTGGAAAGGTGCAACCGTTATACGAAGGCGTTCAAGTTGTTTCGATAGTTTATACTGGGCTACGGTCACATTTAAATTGACTACCCACAGCCCGTCTTCTCCTTCTTCTTTTTCCTCTGACAAAAGTTTCCAGGAACGAATCACCCCCTTGGTTTTTTGCTTAACATTCTCCTGAAAAGCCTCTTCCGTTGCAAATTCTTCCTTCCCGTCTTTTTCCGAAAAGTTTTCCTTCACACTGCTTGACATTTCAGAGGCTATTTCAGCTCCATTTACTTGTGTAATAGCGTCCTTAAGGGCGTCCGCTATAGCTTCCTTGCGGGTTGCCCCGGTCCCCTGAGCATCAACCGGAACATAGCTCATCTTGCCACCAACGAAAATCACATAGATCAAGGCCAAAACTAAAAGTTT
>ENA-OREN01001729-OREN01001729.1-marine-metagenome-genome-assembly--contig:-NODE-1729-length-24265-cov-27.560030_pt1 | contig 24265 bp, 26 predicted proteins | sample MGYA00248624_ERZ508555 | MGnify/ENA primary metagenome ERZ508555 (study PRJEB26222, sample SAMN06267773) | marine metagenome | isolation source: Saanich Inlet, British Columbia, Canada | place...
ATTGAAACTAACATGATATTCATAATACCAATACCACCAACTAAAAGGGAAATAGCAGCAATTCCACCTAGCAAGTAAGTAAATGTCTTTGCAGCGTCCCCCCAACTATTAAGCCATTGAGATGAGTTTTGAACGTGAAAATCACTATCTTCGTCCGTATGAATACCATGCCTAATTCTAAGGAGTGAATCGATATCTTTCTTAATTACTTCTAAATCTTCCATTTGTCTTGCTTGTACATCAATAGATTGAATATGGTGGATACCAAATAGTCGTTTTTGCGCTGTTGTAACTGGAATAAATATTTGATCATCAGGATCAAACCAGCTAAGAGCTCCCTTTTGCTCAGTTGAACCAATTACAAGGTAGTTATTCCCATCAACTTTAATTTCTTTGCCTATTGCGTTTATATCACCAAATAAGTTTTTAACAACAGTTGAACCGATGACAGCAACTTTTCTGACTGACCGAACCTCTTCTTGATTAAAGTAACGCCCTCGCTCGATAGTAAAATTAGAGAGTTGTAGGTATTTTTCGCCAGTGCCTCTAACAGTTGTGTTTGTATTTTTACTTCCGTGTTTTAGTTGCGCTGAGCGATATACTTGTGCTGCTACTCCAGAAATAAGTGGAATATTTATTTCTATTGCTTTGGCATCAGAAAACTTTAAAGTTTTCACCGTATCAGATGAAACGTGTCTATTTTTTTTTCTTCCAGGTTTAATCGTAATTATATTCGTCCCAAATTTTTCTATAGTGCTTAATGTTTGTTGTCGAGCACCTTCACCAATAGAGATCATAGAAATAACAGATGCAACACCTATAATCATTCCAAGGGCAGTAAGGAATGTACGCATTGTGTTTGCTATAAGGCTTCGCAACGCCATCTTAAAGAGATCCAATATAAGCATCAGGTGGCGAGCTCCATTGTTCTGATATCTCGATCTATATTTCCATCTACCATTTCAATTGTTCGTCTTGTTAAGGTAGCAACATCTCTCTCATGCGTTACGATAATTATTGTAGTCCCTTCATTATTAAGCCTAGAAAAAATACCCATGATATCCTTGCCAGTTTGCGTGTCAAGATTGCCTGTCGGTTCATCTGCCAAAACAATTGCTGGTTTGTTTACAATAGCCCTAGCAATAGCGACTCGTTGGCGTTCTCCACCAGAAAGCTCATTTGGTCTATGTTTAGCTCTCTCGGAAAGACCAACCTTCTTTAATGATTCTAGTGCGATTTCTCGAGAATTTTTGGTTCTTCCGTATATAAGGGGAAGTTCTACATTTTCCAAAGCAGAAGCACGTGGTAGCAAATTAAAATTCTGAAAAACAAATCCTATTCGTTTATTGCGAACTTCTGCCAATTGATTTGGTTTTAATGATTTGATATTAAAGTTCTCGAGGAGATATGTTCCAGAGGAGGGTAGATCGAGGCAACCTAGCAAATTTAATAAAGTAGATTTTCCACTTCCTGAAGGCCCTATAATTGCCACAAACTCTCCTTTATTAATGCGAAAGCTTATGTCAGTTATGGCATAAACAGGTACTTTCCCCAATAAATAGGTTTTGCTGAGGTTATTAATTTCAATCATCGCAGCTTATTTAGATCGAATCATCCAAAGTATCTTTTTTAGAGAGGACCCCTTGGTATTAGATTCTTTTGCTTCCTCAAGTAGTTTTTTCCAGTCTCCAATGATTACGTCCTGATCAGCGACAAGACCGGAAAGGATTTCTTTATGTATAGGTGTTTGAATCCCAGTTTTAACCTCTATCTCTTCGGGTAATTCATTTTTTAGTATAATCGCGTAGCTTTTATTTTCAGACAATCTAATCGCTTGCCTTGAAACATATAATGTGTTTTTTACTTTATTTGTTATGATGTCAACATTTGAACTCATCATGGGCTTTAAAATATTTTTTCCCTGATCTTTTATTTCAATTTTTACTTTAAAGATTGTAATACTGTTTTCTACAACACCTTTAGGTGCGATGCTTAAAACCTTTCCTTTAAATATTTTTCCGTAATAAGCGTCTGCAGTTACATCAACTTTTTGCCCTTCGCGAATATCCCCAATGTCTGTTTCATCAACATCAGCGATAATAAATATCCTTGACATATCAGCAATTTCCGCCAAAGCAGTTCCGCCGCTAACGTTGGAAACTCCTGAGGATATAATTTGACCTTCTTCAACTAATTTTTGGATTATTACACCAGAGATGGGAGCGTAGATATCTGTCTCTTCCAAGCGTTCTTTTGATTCATCAAGAGCTATCTGACGGCGGATAACTTCTGCCGCAGCCAACTCAACCTCATGCTCTTTCATTGCAATATCATGGATAGCATCTTTAGCTGCTTGATGTTTAGCTTTGGCTTGGGTTAAATTTTCTTGGTTAACCTTAAAAGTGGTTACCGCTTTATCCAGGGTTTCTTGCGATATGTATTTTTTTTCGAAAAGCTCGTATTGCCTTTTTTTCTGGTATCTAGAGTCATCTAAATTTGCTATAGCCTCTTCAACTTCAGAGGAAGATAACTTTAGATCGGTTTTATAGCGATGTTGTTGTAAAAGGAGGGCAGTCTTCGACTTTTTAAGACTGGCTTCACCACTTGTTAGGTCTGCATTTGCTTTAGCAACATTCCTTGTTTCATCGTTTTTATTGAGATGAAGCAACGGTCGGCCTTTTTTGATAGAGGCACCTTCCTCTAGTGGAAAATTGAGAATTTTGCCACTTGCTTTCGATTTAACTTCTACTTTAAAGTTTGGTTCAACAATGCCTTTTGCTGAAACTTTTACTATTAAGTCTCCTTTAAAAACTTTAACCTTCTTATATTCAATTTTAGATAGAGATTCTGAATCATCGACTTTACCAGTGAGGTTGTATACAAAAATCAATAAAGGAATGGATAAAACTAACACGACTAAAGTTTTTTTCATGTGATTTCTTTAGTCGTAAGCGTTACGTCGTGATGCTTTAAAGTCGAGGCGATACTCTTGCGAAAAAGAACTCTTGATTGTTTGTAATCAATAATAGTTTTTATTTCATTGCTTTGTGCTTCTGCGAGATCTTCTTGGAACTTTAAAACGTTAAAGCTTGTCGACAATCCAACTTCAAACTTTTTTTCCTCAGCTTTTAATTTTTCTTCGGCAAGTTTTTTTGCAACAGTAGCGGCTTTGATTCTTTTGGAGTCAGTTTTTAATTGACGAGCAGATTCACGGACCTCTAGAATAATTTTTTTCTCAAGGTCTTTGATACCCAAAATTAATTGAGCTTTTTCCAAGCGGGAAGCGGATAACTTGCTCTTCGCAGATCTGTTACCTAGGGGATAGCTAAATTTAACTCCAAACTCCCAATCGTAGTAGTTTGTCGAGAGTGCATCAGTTAAAGAATTACCATAACTACCCCCGTAAGCACTTGTTCCTTGGAATGTCCCTGAGGTTATAGTGGTAGCTTCTCCACTCAATCCATTAATACCCAGACTACCCACTAAGTCAACTGATGGATAAATTTGATTTTCTTGGTATTTAACCAAAATATTTTTGTTTTCCAGATCTTTTTTTTTTGCAAGATAGTCAGGTCGGTTTGATAGAGCCATTTTCACAATTTCATTAAAATCAAAATCCACAATTAGGACATTAGCTTGATTAGAAGGGTATATTGGACTAAGACCTTCGGGTGATGAAAAATCTATATTTAAAATATTTTTTAATTTATCTTGATTGTCATCTATTGAATCTTGTGCACTTAGCAGAAATTCTTCACGGGAAGCAACTTCAGATTCAGCTTGAAGAGTTTCGATTGGGGCCATTATTCCTACTAAAACCTGGGCTTTTACACGTCTTTGGAGGTCTTTGGCTCGTTCAAGTGATTTTTGTTTAACTTCTAAATCTCCGAGAGTAAAAACAAAATCCCAGTAAATATTTTCAACCTCACTAACAGTTTCAATTACTTTAGTTTTGAATTCATGGTCAGATATGTCTACTTCATTTTTTGCAATATGGATATTGCGTTTATTTAGATCAATACCAAAGTTCTTTAATAAGGGTTGTGTTAGGCTCAATTGAAATTCAGAACTATAACTTGGATTAAGTCCTGCTGTTGCACTATTCGTTTTATTTCTATTATTTGTGAAATCAAATTGATAGTTTGCTCCTGTAACTAATTTCTGAGATAAGGATAAATCCCAATTATCATTGTCATTTTCCATTCTATTGGGTGAACTAAAAGCACTCGCTAACTGTTGAGTCTTTCTTGCTGTAGATAATTCTAGGCCAAGCGTTGCATCAAACTCTGAAAGACTGTCTATAATAGTCTCTTTTTTAACCTTGGAATTAAATGATTCAACTGCTATGGATACGTTATTTGAAAGTGCCCGAATGATGGCATCTTTTAAAGATAGCACTATAGAGCCAGGGTGCTTTTTAAGAGAATCTATTGGAGTAAATAACCCCACTTTTGAAATTGAACTATCTGATTTATTTTTATGTAAGGATGCGTCTAAAACTTTTGCATTTGGTATTTTTGCTGCACTTTCGGAAAGCTCAGTGGACATTAATGATTTTGGTTTGATTAAATCTTTAATAGGGGAGGATAAAACCTCCACCTTGTCTTTAAACGTTTCTTCAGAAATTTTAGAAACATCTTCAGCGCTCACAGAAAGTGTATTTATAGCTAAAATAAAAAATAGTGATGTCAGTTTTTTTAAGAGAAACATTTTGCAACGACCCAAGAACGAGTTAGATATACACCGTCTATAATAAGACTGCAAAAACTAACTATCAATTAATCAATAGTTAACTTTTTTTAACTTATGTTTATTTTTTTGTACATGGAATTATTTTTAAACTAAAAATTCTTTATTTCCACGTAATACCATTACCCAACTTTCATTTTGATCCTTACCAAGCAATCTGTATATATATAGAACTAAAAGGTTTATCGGGAAAACACGTCTTTTTCTTGAATATTTCTTAGATTGTATAAGTTGATGGTGTTGTGGTATAAGCTAGTTCGATTCTATTTAATTTAAGCCTTTTTATATATTTTTTATGGGAAATACTAATTTAACCGGAGTGGATATCTCAGAACTTGAGAAAATAGCCAAAGGACTTCGTAAAAAAATTCTAAATGTAATATTTAATGCAGGTTCTGGTCATCCGGGTGGGAGTTTATCTGCAACTGACATACTTACGGCTATTTATTTTGGTGGTATTCTTCAATATGACCCCAATAACCCCAGCGATCCAAAAAGAGATAGATTTATCCTGAGCAAAGGTCATGCAAGTGCCCTTATGTATTGTGTTTTAGCGCGAGCAGGTTACTTCCCCGGTGAAAAACTAAACGAATATAGGAAAATTGGTAGTGAATTATTTCTATCTGGGCATCCACATCCTAAAACTCCCGGTGTAGAAATTGCCAGTGGTAGTTTGGGGCAGGGCCTGAGTGTTGGGCATGGAATTGCCTTGGGGGCACGTGTAGATCGCTTAGATTATAAAGTATATGTGGTTTTAGGAGATGGTGAACTTCAAGAGGGTCAAATATGGGAAGCCGCTATGTCAGCTTCTAAGTTTAATTCTAATAATTTGATCGCAATTGTTGATAATAATAAGGTAGCCCAAGATAATAGTACAGTAGATTTAAAAAACATTGAACCGCTTGAAGATAAGTGGAAGTCATTTGGCTGGGATGTTCACCGGATTAACGGTCATTGTATGAATGAGATTATGAGTGCACTTTCGTTGCCTGTTCATCTAAATAAACCTAGGGTTATTATTGCAGATACAATTAAAGGAAAAGGGGTAAGTTTTATGGAGGGAAACAAAGGCTGGCATGGAGTTGCTCCTAACGAGGAAGACCTTAACAAAGCATTGAAAGAGCTTGAGGAATAGAAAAACTATGCTTAAAGACGGCGCGACAAGAGATGGGTATGGGGTTGCCTTGGTTGAACTTGGGCATAGTAACTCTAATGTGGTAGTTCTTGACTCAGGTGTTAGCGATAGTACGCGCACCATAAAGTTTGGTCAAGAGTTCCCCGATCGATTTTTTAATATGGGTATTAGTGAGGGTGATATGGTGTGCACCGCTGCCGGACTTGCACGGACAGGAAAAGTTGCTTTTGCTACCAGCTTTTCTTGTTTTCTTCTTGGTCGAACAATGGATCAAATTTTAGTAAGCGTTGCTTATTCTAATTCAAATGTGAAATTAGCCGGAACGCATACGGGGCTAGCTGTTGGAGAAGATGGGCCTTCTGCTCAAATGATTGTGGATCTAGCCTATACTCGAGCGATGCCAAACATGACTGTTATACAACCAGCAGATTTTGAAGAGGCGGTTCAAGCGACTAAATCATTATCTAAACATTTTGGGCCAGCGTACCTTCGATTGGGGAGACCAAAATTAAAAGGTATTTATGATTCTAGTTATAAGTTCGAGATTGGCAAAGCTAGCATCGTAAAGAAAGGAAGTGATGTTGTGGTGTTCGCGACAGGAGGTTTAGTCCAAGAAAGTTTAATTGCAGCTGATATTCTTCAAAAAGAATCAATTTCTACAACAATAGTGAATATTTCAACCCTGAAACCACTGGATGAAACCCTCATTATTAATGAAACCAAAAGCCATAATGCTGTAATCGTCGCTGAAGATCATAATATTATTGGTGGCTTAAACGATGCTGTATGCCAGACACTGACTAATCATCAAATTTCAGTACCTTTCAAATCAATTGCTGTTCGAGACCAGTTTGCTGAAACGGGTTCTGGACCCGAGTTATATGATAAATATGGTCTTTCAGCTAATCATGTTATTAAAGCAATTAAAGACGTCCTCACGCTCAAAAAAAGCTGAGAAGCTATTTCCTTTTTTTTAAGTTTTTTTCACTCTAGTTTTTTAGTTTACATAATATATGTTATGGGAACTTAAATGTAGGGTCATCCATCCTATTTATTAGGTAAACCAAATTATGTGCGGTATAGCAGGTATTTTTGATAATAATTCAAAAAAACCATCAGAAAGCTTAGCTAAAGGCCTTCAAATGATGCTCAATGCCATAAAACACAGAGGTCCGGATGATCGTGGGCAGAAAAGAATCACTTCTAAAAATGGAATAAATATATATTTAGGACATCAAAGGCTATCAATAATTGATACTAGTAACGGTGGACATCAACCAATGTCCAATAATGAGTCAACAATATGGATATCCACCAATAGTGAAATATATAACTATAGTGAATTAAAGGATGAGTTAGAGAATAAATATGAATTTCGATCTAAATCCGACACCGAAGTTCTTCTTCGATCTTATGAAGTATGGGGTATAGATTGCTTAAAAAAAATACGTGGAATGTTTGCGTTCGCTATATGGGATGGCACGAATAATAAACTCATTCTTGCTCGAGATCGTATAGGAATAAAACCTTTATATTATTTTTCAAAAAATAACATATTAATATTTAGCTCAGAGTTGCGAGCCATCCTTGCATCAAAAATAGACAAACCCAGTATCAATCCAACTGGTTTATTCCAATATCTATCCTACGGACGAGTTGGATCGTTTGAATCTATATTAGACTCAATAATGGAGTTACCAGCAGGACACTTCTTGGTTGCCGATAAGCATGGAATTAAAATTCAAAAATACTGGGATCCCATCACTGAAAACAAGTTAGAACAATCCACAACTAAAATTGTTCAACGGATAGGAAGTTGTCTAGATGAGGTAGCGCGACAGCATCTTGTAAGTGATGTTCCTGTCGGAGCATTTCTTAGCGGCGGCATAGATTCAAGTGCGGTGGTTAGTATGATAACGGCTAATACCCCTACTCCAATTCAAACGATATCAGTAACCTTCCAAGATAAAGATTATGATGAGTCTAAATATTCATCCTTATTTGCTAATCGTCTCGGAACGAATCACCATGAACTCCTGCTCTCAGAAAGGGATCTCATAGAAAATTTATCCCCTGCCCTCGCATCCATGGACCAACCAACAGTTGATGGAATAAACACATACATGATTTCACAGGCAGCTAAAAATATGGGACTAAAGGTTGCTTTGTCAGGACTGGGAGGGGATGAACTATTCGCTGGTTACAACTCTTTTTCATTAGTACCACGGCTAAACAAAATAAAGAAAGTTCTAAATTCCCTCCCTACAGGCTTAAGAAAACAGTTGAGCAACCTCGCCTCTAGGTTAATGCCCCCGTCAGATAAAAGCACAAAGTTAAACCACCTAATCAAAAATCAATATAACGGTGCTCATGTTTATTTTTTGTTTCGTGCATTATTTTGCGAACAAGAGTTGGGAAGGTTGTTCTCTGATCCTCTTATTTTAAAAAAAGAAATAACAAAAAACTTAAACCGTACACAAGAACTAATCGAATCTCACTCGGGATTATCACCTGTGGATCTAGTCTCCTACCTTGAGATGACTCACTATATGGCCACTACCTTACTAAGAGATACTGACATGATGAGCATGGCACACGGGCTTGAAATCAGGGTTCCTTTGTTAGATCACAAATTAGTCGAACTTATGTTTTCTATCCCATCGAACTTAAAAATAAAACAAGGCGTCCCAAAACCTTTATTAGTTAATTCCCTAAACAGAAAATTGCCAGACTTTATTGTGCGAAGAAAAAAAATGGGATTCACTTTACCATTTGAAGTTTGGATGCGAGGGGAGATGAGAACTGAAATAGAATCCGTTTTGCTATCTCGCTCAGAAAAATTATCTGATTTTATTTGTCAAGCTGGTGTAAATAAAATATGGAGTGATTTTTTAAATAAACGTTGTTCATGGTCGCGCCCATGGTCACTCTATGTTCTTAAAAAATGGATTGACAAAAATCTTTAATAGAATTTACTCATAATGAATTGCTCTTTTTATCAAGTTGACGTTTTTACAAAAATTCCATTTGGGGGAAATCCATTAGCTGTAGTTTTTGATTCTGAAGGCTTAACAGATCAAAATATGCTGAATATTGCGAAAGAGATGAACCTTTCCGAAACTACGTTTGTCTTACCCCCAGGGAACCTACCAGTAGATTTTTTAGTTCGGATATTCACCCCTGAAAAAGAGCTTCCTTTTGCGGGTCATCCTACTTTGGGGACAGCTCATATTTTGAGAGAAACTGGAAAAGTGCTTTCTGGTGATTACACGATAAAACTTGCATTAAAGGCAGGAGTAGCTACTGTCAGAGAAATGAAAAAAGAGAACCACCTTTTTATGGATCAATTATTGCCCGAATTTCAATCCCCGTTAGATTGCTCTGAAGAGATAGGTAAGGCGCTCGGTATTTCTACTAGTGATATCTATTCAACCGTTGGACCGGTACAAATTGTTTCCACAGGATTACCTGTTTTAGTTGTTCCCATAGCTTCATTGAAAGTTTTAGAAAAAATTTCGGTTGACACTCTTAGGTTAAGTCGACTTCTGACCAGTTTAGGCACAGATTTGTTGTACGTATTTACTTGCCAGACTTATGACCCTGATGCCACTATTCATGCTAGAGCTTTTGCTCCCAAGTTAGGAATTCCTGAAGATCCTGCTACTGGAAGCGCTGCTGGTGCGGTGGGTGCTTATCTATCTATGAATAAATTTATATCAAAAGAGACCTGCAGGAATATATTTATTGAACAAGGTCATATGATGGGACGTCCATCATCACTATTCGTCTGTATCGAGAAGCACAAAGATGAAATAAAGTCAGTTAGAGTCGGAGGTGAATCAGTAACCCTTATCAAGGGAGAGATTAGTACTTGAACTAAGATTATATAGATAACTTTAATAAACTTTGATTGTTATTTCAATACTATGTGTGCATAATTTTTTAAATTCAACAAACTATTTATTTAGGAAGTGAGCACAGTTACTGCATGCATGATCTGAATCACGAGAACACATGATACATACAGTCCTGTCAAATTCATTTTTTAAAGTACCCCCGCAATGATTACATCGACCCAATCTAGATATTTTTTTGTTTACGTTAACCTTTGGCAGGACATTGAGTGAAATTTTGTCACGAGAAATATTTATTCGCATGTGTAAAACCCCATTGATAATAAAGCCTAAAATTTGTCAGAATCCAGTAGTTCTTTTGTATCTTTAGATAACAATAAAGACATAAAGATTTAAATATTTTAGAAATTTCTTACTGTGCCAGTAATTTAGCTTTTGGTATTTGAATCATCTTAAATATTGGCTAAAACACCCTTATTGACAAGTAATACGCGATCAACCCCGAAGAGGATTTCCACCAACTTGAAAGCGAATTCCATTGCAGTCCCTGGAGAGCGGCTAGTTATAATATTTTGGTCAACCACCACCCTTTCCTCTTTATACAAATCACATGATAATATTTCTTTGACCGATGGATGACTAGTTCGTTTACGTTTTATGAGGAGTCCATTTTCCTCTAAAATAATTGGTGCCGCGCAAATTGCACCTATTAATTTCTTTTTACTGTACATTTCGTTTAAAAGTGTAGTAACTCTAGGATCTTTTTTTAAATTATCTGTCCCAGGTTGCCCACCATGTAGAATCATCAAATCAAATTTTTCGGAATTAATATTATTAATAGATTCATCCGCAATGATTTTAACCCCTCGTGACCCTTCAATAACCCCATCAACTATGCCAGCGGTAGATACCCTAGCCCCAGATCTCCTGAGTATATCCACTACAGTAATAGTCTCGATTTCTTCAAATCCAGGTGCTATAGGAATAAGTACATTTTTCATTATCTTCTCCTTACAAATTACCTGAGCTTCCATGCTACTGTTTTTTATAAATGAGCCGTTTTTTATTAAAGATAGAGATTAATCAGGTTTACTATTATTGATGCAACTAAATTCAATGATAGAATTAAAAAAACTGTAATAAAAATATAAGTTTAATTAACTCCTATCGAAAATCATGATTATAGAAGATACCACAACGTTCACACTACAAAATCGAGAGATGTTTACGGCTATAGCCCCCAGATATGATTTTTTAAATTGGCTGCTTAGTGTGGGGCAAGATAAATACTGGAGAAAACAGGCCGTTGACTTACTTGATCCAATTCGAAGGGATCATATTTTAGATGTTGCTACAGGCACATGCGATATAGTCATAGAAATTGCGAAACGAAATCTTGCAGTTCGAATTTTTGGCATAGATTTTAGTCAGCGTATGCTAGAACTTGGGAAAGCTAAAGTTTCCCGGAATAATTATGATAAATCAATTTCTTTTCAAATAGGAAGCGGTGAACATCTCCCTTTTGCAAATGAAAGTTTTGATGGAGTTGTATGTGCTTTTGGAATAAGAAATTTTGCCAATGTAAAAAGGGGACTGAGAGAGTTTTATCGCGTGCTAAAGCCAGGTGGTAGGATTGTTATTCTTGAGTTCTCCGTACCTCAAAATCAATTCCTCAATGCAGTCTACGAATGTTATTTTAATTTTATTTTACCTAAAATAGGTAACCTTGTATCTGGTCACTCGAATGCATATACTTATCTTCCTGAGTCAGTAGCCCACTTCCCCAACCAAAAAATATTTATTGAATGGATCGAAAAGACTGGATTTAAAAAAGTGTCTTTCGAAGAGCTTACCTTTGGTATTGTTTCAATTCACCGCGGGTTTAAGGTCGGCTAATGAAGAATGTGAAAAAATATTACCTTTTTTTAATTATACTTAAAAAGTTTACATCCTTACCTCAAACCCGACCTCCTCTATTTTATCTATTAAATCTTCTGGTGTCCCCTTTTTTTCATCAAATTCCAGAACGACTTGTTTGTTTTCTATATCCACGTCAACGCTGAACACACAATCTAGGCTACCTACTGCTTCTTTTATGGTATCAACGCAATGCTCGCAAGTAATTCCATCAACATTCAGTATTTTAGTCATGGATCTCCCTTTTAAGTAGTTTGTTGGCGTATGGCATTATAATGCGGTATCTCATTCTCTATCTAGAATATTAATGCGTGTGATGGTTAATTTTAAGACACTACAGAATAAAGGTTTACCGGTTTAAAGTGAAAAAAATATTTTTTAACAGGATTAGCGCTCAAGTAATGTGAATATTTGCCGTATTGAACAGTTGCGGGGGAGTATGGAGACTAATCCGCATATTCTCACATTAAATATGTTCTCAACTTAGGACTATAAAAACAATGTGAGCTCAACAACCGTTTTTCTGTTTCATGGAGGAATCAGAACATTGGCTCTACGAATTTTCAATAATCTTGCTTCATATTCTGCCCAACGTTTATTAGGCGAAAACAATAATAAACTTAGCCAGGTATTTTCTCGGATATCTTCAGGGAAGAGAATTCTAAAAAGCTCAGATGACACTGCCGGCCTGATGACCTCCCAAGCCCTAAAGTCTGATGTTAGGACTTTGAGACAAGGAGTGCGTAACCTGAATGAAGGTATATCTCTCCTCAAAGTAGGAGATGGAGCTATCAACGAAGAAGTTTCTATTCTTATTCGAATGAGAGAATTATCTCAACAAGCCTCAACTGGTACCATTGGCGCAACCGAGCGTCAATCAACTAATCTTGAATTTGATGCAATGAGGGCTGAATTAAATAGGATTTCAAAGACCACCGAGTTTAATGGAATTAAATTATTAGATGGTACCTTGTCATCGAAAGCATCAGATCATATATCACTTCAGTTTGGATTGGACTCTAAAGCGGACAACAATATTAATATAAACAGGGCTGTTAACATTACATCACTAACAGCATTAAGTTTAAAGTTGAACTCTCTTTCTATTGCAACCCAGGATGGTGCAGTGAAAGCAAATAAACAGATAGATGAAACTATAACTAACTTAAATACAATTAGAGGACGACTGGGTTCTACGCAAAATAGACTTGAAAGGTCTTTAAATAATATACTTACGACTGCAGAAAATTTAACTGCAGCTGGTTCAACAATAAGTGACGCTGACATGGCATCAGAATTCGCTCACTTAACTAAACAACAGATCTTAGTCCAATCATCTTCTTCAATGGTTGGGCAGGCAAACTTGTTTCCACAGGGTGTAATACAACTTCTACCATCATAAAGGCAAAGCAATGAACAAACTAAACATAGTTCTAAAAATAAATGAAATAAATTCTACAAGCCAAAAGTTAACTTCAAAGTCAGTCAAAAGTGCTGACAGCGGTAGTAGGAATGAAACTAAGGCTGATCGGATTTCGTTGTCCGAAACATACAAAGGAAAATCTTCAAAAAATAAGAAAGGTATAGTTTCTGATGTTCGATATGATCTAGTGAAAAAATATCGTGAGATTCTAGCTGATGGTTCTTACCAGATAAAATCATCTGAATTGGCAGATAAAATTGTTCAGAAAGTAAAAGAAAACAAGAATATGATTCTTTTATGAAAAATTAAATTGTTTTAATCTGATTTAAGTTCTTGAAGTTTCCTGCTTCGTTAAATTTTCCCTCCCAGCGTTTTCCTAATTTATTCAATCTCAAATCAACTTTTTCTATACATTTTAATACTTTTGACTCTGCGAGTATTTTGACTCCCAACCTAGTAATTCCATTATTTCGCAAATCCAAATTACGTAGTTTACTTAATAAAGGCGATAGGGCTATTGCCTCAACTCCCTCATCGCCAATAAAATTTTTTCGCAGATCTAACACCTCAATATCCTTTATCGCTGTATACTGACACAAGTAAATACATTCGATGGCTGATACTTCCATTTTAGGCATTTGTAAAATATGGGGATTTACAGATAGTCGATTTTTCACAAACTCTTCAAAAAGAGTGATTTTTCGAAATCCACTTATTTTAAGTTTTTTATCTATAGTTTGGTTAATCTCATCTAAATTGCCGTTGGTTGTGTAAAATAGATTAAGGATCATCTCTCTATTTAATTCACTTTGATCTAGATTGTTTTCATTCATAACTGATCACTTGGTTATATATATGTGTTTCCTGAAAAAATGTGGAGCGCTCCTGAGAATAGAGCGAAGTCTGTAAAGCCAACTCTGCGAAACTAAAGTTGATTATCCTTTCTTTAGCGAACTTCCAGAACTACTGTCCCACTTTATAGTGTCAGGACTTGACAGATGTTTTGCCTCAGCAACCCATTGACTAAAGCCAGCATTAATTTTAAGAATTCGAACACACGGATTTATACCATGCGACCCAGCAACATGCGAATAGAGTTCTTGCAAATCTTTTAGGAATACACCCTGCTCCGATTTATACCGGTCCTGTGCTTCAGCAATATTGGCAAGTGTTGCCTCTGCAAGAGCATTGTAAGCAAAAACATTTTTTTTGAGGTCATTAAAATCGACCATAAACTGTACGTACCCCCACACAGCTAATGGCAGGATAGACAGTGATAGTGCTGTGACTTTCCAAGGCTTTTTATCAATGATAATACCAATTATAAACAATCCAAAGCATAACAATAAGGAATATCGAGAGACCTCATCAAAATAAGAGAGTGGCTTGATTGAGTCTCCGCAATCACTAGCACCGATTATGCCTGGGAACAAGAAAATAGTTAGAAATAAAATTAGAGAGTAGTTATATTTTTTTTTAATTAGCATATTAGATTTTTAAATTTTAATAGAATTACAACTCTTCACAAATATTATGAGATAAGATAATATAACCGATTAGTTGGTCGTTATAAATAATTTAATGTTTCGAGGTAGTAGTGGAGAATAAAAAATCAGGAAGTCCTAAGAATAGGTTTTTGGATAGCCAAGATGGAACGATTACCGATAATGATACAGGATTGCGTTGGTGTCAGAAAGATTCATTTCAAATCTATCAAGACTGGTTGACCTTTCAAGAGGCCATAAGTTGGGTGGATGAAATCAACAAAAAAGACTTCTTGGGTTTTCATGATTGGCGTATCCCAGAAAAAGATGAAATAGAAAAGTTGTTTCTTGTAGACAATACGATTCTAGGACGTTCCAACCAGGAACTCCATATTGATCCGGTTTTTGAGCCAGGTGGTGGAAATGGTTCTTGGTGTATGCCATTTGATCAACAAGCGGCATTTTACTTCTCATATTCCAGTGGTATTTCCCAACAGTTTGACCAGGATTTTTCTCAAGGATACTTAAGACCTGTTAGACTTTATCAAGACTAGTTTGTTTTGACGGATTTTTATCACGCTTGATGCATGAAACAATTTTAGGCATTTCCTTAAGGGGAGACATCATTTGATTAATGGTTGTACCACTTTCATCATAACTAATTGAAGCTATTTGATATCTTTTGTTATCAATTGAAATACCTAGTAATTGTGCGATAGCTGCATGTAAAGCCTCCAATTCCATATGTAAAAGAAACTGATCTTCGTCAGATTCAAGGCAAAAAAAATCAAGCAGTTTATTGATTTCCAAACGTAATAGTTCTTCCGCAGGCTTTCCTCTACAGTATTCAAGAAATCCAGTACCGCCACCAATTCCTTTGTTGCAAGAGATTTTAGAAAATGTGAAATCAATCAGGCAGTCATTTTTATCAAGATGTACTGTGATTTCTGCTGTTGTGTCCTTACAAGGCATAGTAAATTCGAATTATATGTTTATTATAGAAAATTCATGCTGATATCGGAAGCCTTGGGTGAATGAGTAAGTGCTCCAATGGAAATATAGTCAATATTTACTTTAGAAAGCATGCTCAATTGGTCAATCGATATAGAACCTGAAACCTCTGTGCGCGCCCTGCCATCAATTATATGAACTGCTTTTTTTATATTTTCTATGGACATGTTATCGAGCATAATAATATCACTCTTAGCTTCAATAGCCTCCCTCACCTCAGCAATCGTAGTAGTTTCAACTTCGATTTGAATAGAATTATTATGACTTTCTTTTACTTTGTTTACGGCATGAATAATTCCACCTGAAGCCTTGATGTGGTTATCTTTTATAAGAATTGCATCATACAGTCCAAAACGATGATTCTTCCCCCCCCCGCATGAAACAGCATATTTTTCAAATGAACGAAGTCCAGGGGTTGTTTTCCGTGTATCCAATATCTGAATTGGGTCGGCTTTTTTAGCGTATTGATTTGTTAAAGAAGCGATACCGCTAAGTCGCTGAAGAATATTTAGAGCGACTCTTTCCCCTTCTAAGAGAGCTACCCCATTAGCCTTGATGCCTAAAATTTTAGTGTTACTCTTTATGTAGTCACCATCACTAAAGCAATCATCTAAAAAACTAGCATCAGGATCTAATTGGGAAAAAACGGATTTAAATATATACAATCCACATAAAATAATATTTTCTCGTGTCATAATTTCAGCCACATAAATAGCATCAGATGACACAATTGACCGAGTAGTAATATCGCCTAAACCAATATCCTCGTCGAGCCCAATTGTAATGAGATTGTCTATTTGCTCTTTACTAGGCACTTTATTCCCAGGAATTATTTTCATGGTTAGATTAATTTTTCCAGGATCTCATTGGCCCCCATTTTTAAAAGTCTGGACCCAAGTTCTTGACCAATATTAATAGCATCATCAACAGGTCCAGTATTTTCTGACGTATAGATAGTTTCTCCATCTAGGCTGGCAACTAGTCCCTTAAGTGAAATTAAGTTATTCTCAATTTTAGCATATGCACCGATCGGCACTTGACATCCGCCATCTAACCTACCAACCAATGCTCTCTCAGCTGTAACTGCATAATTTGTCTGTTTATGATTTAAAGTCGATATAAAATCATAGGTCTTGGTATCATCAAGACGAGTTTCTATCCCCAGGGCACCCTGCCCCATCGCCGGCAACAAAATTTCTTCGGATATCTCTTCAGTTATATGACTAGTCCAACCTAATCTATTTAGCCCCGCTGATGCTAATATGATTGCGTCATAATTGCCTGTTTTTACTTTTCTAAGCCTAGTATCTACGTTACCTCTAAGAGGATGTATTTTAAAGTCGACTCTATATTTTAACAACTGTGATGATCGCCGTAGACTACTCGTTCCAATAGTTGCCCCCTGTGGAAGATTAACTAATCTCTCACCATTTTTTGAAATCAACGCATCCAACGGGGATTCACGTTTAGTAATAACCGAAACCACTAACTCTGCTGGAAGCTCCATGGGAACATCCTTCATACTGTGAACTGCAAGATCAACTTCTTTAGCCAACAGTGCTTCTTCAATTTCTTTAACGAATAAACCCTTTCCTCCTATTTTTGCCAGTGGAACATCCTGAATTTTATCTCCGCTAGTTGTAATAACACGGATATTAATATCTACATTAGAGTGTAAACGTTCTAATTCGGCTTTAACCCAGTTTGCTTGCCAGAGTGCTAATTGACTTCCTCTGCTTCCTATAACAATTTTGTGAACTTTCATTTAATCATCTAGATGAAAAAGGTGCCGAATAGCCTTAAGGTATACATGGCCATCTTCAGATTGGGTTTTTTGTTTTAATTTTATGGTGGGTTTATGTAATATTTTATTAACCATTGAACTACTCATTTGGCGAAGTAGTTGTTTGTCATTTTCTGAGAGGTGAGAAATTTTCTTTAAGGTTTTTTCTATCTCTTGTTTGCGAATATTTTCTGCCTTTTTACGAATTTCAACTATTGTAGGGACAGCATCCAGAGCGCCAACCCAATTATTAAACTTAGTAACCTCCTGACTGATAAAATTCATAGCATTTTCGGCCTCTTTTTCCCTCTCCTTAATATTTGCAGATACCACTACATGAAGATCATCAATATCGTATAAGTATACATTTTCTAAATCGTTCACATCAGGCTCTATATCTCGCGGAACCGCAATATCGATAAAAAAGATAGGTTTGTTTTTTCGCTCGTGAATTGCTTTTTCAACAATTTCTTTTTTAATGATGAAATTTGGTGCTGAAGTAGAGGTGATGACTATATCAGCACGATGCAGTTCATTTTTAAAAGCCTCAAAATCTAAGGCGGATCCATTGAGCGTTCTGGCTAAATTAGCTGCACGCTCATAGGTTCTACTCGTAACATAAACAGTCTTAACTCCATATGAGATCAAATGCTTTGCTGCAAGTTCCGCCATTTCTCCAGTCCCAACTAGCATCACTGTGTGGTTTTCTAAATCATCAAATATTTTCTGCGCAAGTTCTACAGCTGCTGAACTAATAGATACACTTCGTTCGGCAATACCTGTTTCCTCACGCACTTTTTTAGCAATACTAAATGCTTTTTCGAAGAGTTGGTTTAGAACAAGTCCTGTAGACCTGAGATCTCTTGCCAAACTATATGCTTCTTTTACTTGACCAAGAATTTGGGCTTCGCCTAATATCATTGAATCCAAGGAAGAAGAAACACGAAACAAGTGCTCTACCGCTTCTTTGTTTCTGTAGCTATAAAAGTGATCTTCTAGTTCAAGTAATGATAAACCATGGAAGTCGCAGATAAATTGCTTGATGGATTTAATTGCAGAGTCTTGACAATTTGCTCGCGCGTAAATTTCAACCCGGTTACAAGTAGATAATATGGTATGTTCTATTATGTCAGGAAAATTAAAAAGGTGATCAACAGATTCCTCAATCTTACCTTTTGTGAAAGCAAGTTTCTCACGAATCTCAACGGGAGTTGTCTTATGATTCACGCCAACAAGTATAAGGTTTACTTCAGCCATTGCTACACCACGTGGAAGAAATAAGAAAAAATTATAGCGACAAACCCAAGAATAGCACCTTGAGCAGCTTTTTTACCGCGCCATCCTACTAGAAGCCTTCCAAAAAAAACACAGCAATAAATCAACCAAACAGCTATAAGAGGCCAGGTTCTCATTATATCCCATGAAAATAATGATTCATCTGTTTTGACATTCCAGATAGATCCAGTCATAAAGCCGAGAGTGAATAGAGGAAACCCAATAGCAATGACTTTGCAATTCAAATTATCTAGAACTTCAAGTGATGGCATTCTAAAGTACATAACACCAAGTTTTTTATTTTTCACTTGGTTTTCCTGAATAAGATACATTACAGCGGCACCAAACGCGATTGCGAATGCTGCATAGCCAATAATGGATAGCGTGCGATGCATCGTTAACCAGAACATAGTTGCTGATTCGTCTATTAACGAATATTCTCGCGATTGAAATGCTGAATATAAAAAAATTAAAAATACAATCGGAATAACAAAAGCACCTAAGTCTTTTATCTTGTATTTCCATTCAGTAATAAAAAAAATAACAACTATAACCCATGCAAAAAATGACGTGATTTCAAAGCCCGTTGTATATGGACCGTGGCCTGTTTCCATTGAACGGAGACCTATCGTGATTGTGTGAAAAAATAGTCCCAACCCAAGAGAAAAAAAAGAAACTGATTTTACTAAAGGCTTCCGGTTAACCAAGTAGAATGTGTGCCCAAGCATCGTAAGGAGATAGATAAGCAGAGTAGTATTAAATGTAATATTTGCCATAAAATGGGACCCTAGCAAGTGATACAAAATGGCCCTGTCACGGTGATGCTACAAAAATTGAGATACGATGAAATCATCGTAACATTTTGTATTAATGGATTCAACAAGCCCTAAAAGGATGGCCAGGAGTGGAATTGAAAGTTGATATTTTACGGTGTTTACACGAAGACTTTGAGCTCTTTTTAAGATGCTATTTATTTTTCATTTTCTTTGTTTTTAAGTATATCCTTAAGCTCTACCATGAATTCATTTACGTCTTTAAATGACCTATATACAGAGGCGAATCTAACATAAGCCACATCATCTAGGTTGTAGAGTTCTTTTATTATTTTTTCTCCAGCGATAACTGCCGAAATTTCTTTATCTCCTAAATCCTGACAGTATTGCTCAACATTATCTACTAGCATTTCCATTTGTTTGATACTAACCGGTCTTTTTTGGCAGGCTTTCTTAATCCCTGACAATATTTTTTCGCGATCAAATTCTTCCCTACGACCGTCTTTCTTAATAATAAAGGGGAGGGTTTTTTCAACACGTTCATAGGTTGTAAAACGCTCGTTACAGCTAAGGCATTCACGCCGCCTGCGTGTACTATTGCCCTCTTTGTTTAAACGAGAATCAATAACTCGATTTTCAAGGTTTGTGCAGGAAGGACATTTCATTTTTAACTAATCTTTATTAGTAAGTTCTGCGTAAAGTGGAAACTGTTCGCAAAACCCTCTAATATTTGCTCGAGTTTTATTATGGAATGAAGGTTCATCTATATGCTCTAGAGTTTGAACAATCATATCAGCAATCATATCCATTTCCCTGTTTTTCATACCCCGTGTAGTAAGCGCAGGTGTTCCTATACGAATTCCAGAGGTAACAAACGGGCTTCTCGTTTCAAAAGGAACGGTATTTTTGTTAACAGTTATCCCTGCTAAATCAAGAGCTTCTTCAGCAGCTTTTCCTGTAATATTTTTATTAGATAAGTCTACTAATATTAAGTGAGTGTCAGTACCACCACTCACTATTTTAAATCCAGCGGAAGCTAAGGATCCTGACAAACATTTCGCATTTGAAACAACTTGTTTTTGGTAGGATATAAAGTCACTTTCGAGAGCTTCTTTGAAGGCGACTGCTTTAGCAGCAATCACATGCATGAGAGGCCCCCCCTGAATACCAGGAAAAATTTTTTTATTTACATCCTTAGCGTATTTTTCTTTGCATAAAATCATACCACCACGTGGGCCACGCAGGGTTTTGTGGGTGGTAGTCGTCACGAATTCTGAATAAGGAATCGGAGAGGGATATAGTCCGGCAGCAACTAAGCCTGCTGGATGCGCAATATCAGTCATAATTTTAGCGCCAACCTCATCTGCTATTTCTCGAAATTTTAAAGCATCAATAATTCTTGAATAGGCACTACCACCAACAATAATTAACTTTGGTTTATGTTTTTTCGCAAGCTCTAATACCTGTTCATAATCTATCAACCCAGTGTCTTGGTGCACACCATACGGAACAACTTGATACGTATACCCAGAAAAATTAACTGGGCAACCGTGGGTCAAGTGACCACCATGGGACAAATTCATGCCTAAAATGGTGTCTCCTGGTTGAAGTAATGTATGGTAAACCGCCATATTAGCTTGTGAGCCCGAATGTGGTTGAACATTGGCGTGCTCTGCATTAAACAGCTTTTTTGCACGTTCTATGGCTAGGTTTTCGGCGATATCCACATGCTCACAACCGCCATAGTAACGCTTCCCAGGATATCCTTCAGCATACTTATTAGTTAGAACAGATCCCAACGCCTCCATTACCGTTTTACTTACAAAATTTTCTGAGGCGATCATTTCAAGGGTATAAGCCTCTCGCTCAAGCTCACCTTTGACAGCATCTGATATTTCAGGATCGAATTCCTCTAGCACAATAACTTTCTCCTTATATTTTATTGGATTTATCTAATTGGTTAATTTTATCAAGACGTTTCTGGTGACGTCCGCCATCAAAAGGTGTGTTGAGCCAAACACTTACTATTTCTCTAGCTAAACCATGACCGACAATACGCCCACCCATAATCAGAATATTCGAATCATTATGTTCACGGCATAGCTTTGCTGTGTATAGGTCTGAACATAAAGTTCCCCTGATACCAGGAAAACGGTTAACAACTATGGACATACCAATCCCTGTACCACAAATAAGAATTCCTCGAGAACCAGTATTTTGGGTCACAACTTGGGCGATTCGAATACCATAATCTGGGTAATCAACCGATTTTTGATTTTTAGGTCCCATGTCTTTAACCTGGTAGCCTAATTCATTAAGAAATGAAACGATATCAAGCTTAAGAGAAAAACCACCATGATCAGAAGCTATTGAAATTAAATCCATAAAAATATTTACTAATTAATATTAATAAGTGGTGCAGTATTAGCTTATAAAACACCGGTCAGGAGAAACTTATTTTTTTTGGGGAGAAACACAAAAATAAAAACTAAATAATGGGACAAAGCAAAGATGCAAGGGAGAAAATTGCTATCTGATAGTAAATAAATCCCTTATTCTTGTCAACCACAGCGATTTCTTCCTCCTCAATTAACTAGTTTTTATGAGGTTAAAAAAGATATAATAACACTAATTAATTTATTCAACTGTCGTTAATTCTAAAATGTGGAAAAATATATTTATTGAATCTTGTCTATTATCCGCCTTGATATTTGGCGGGTTCTATATACAGTCAAACATAATCAAGAGTGAAATTAAATCGTCAGACCGAGTTATCAATGAATCATTAGCCCATAAAAGACTAATGCATATCAGTGGCGGTATTTATCCAGAACTAACTATAACCAATGAACACCTTAGTGGAGTAAAAACAAAACTTTCAATCGGACACATGTCCGGGAAAGAACAGTTTTCAACGACCAAAGAACCTTAGCTTTAAGGGCACCACATCTTTTTAGAGACTATTAATATTGCATACAAACGGCAATAGTTGCTGCGCTACATGGTCGGTTCGCGCCACAATAGTCACCTTAAGTGTTTACCACTTGCTTGTCCTTCCAGGGAAAAATATCTTTTTCCACACGAACCCATGGCCACTTAAGTATGCCGATAGCATCTATTTTTTCTTGATTATTTTGTTCGCGTTACACAGATCAAATCTCAAGGAATTAGGTTTTTCTGTAAAAGGTTTAAAAAGGAGTTTGTTTATAGGAAGTGCGTCTGGAGGAGTCTTAGTTTTCAGCCTATTTCTATTAGATTTATGTATAGACTCAACGGGTATGGCCAATCACGATTTGTTCAAAAATCAACCGAACCTCACTATTTCATCAGAAAAGAATTCTATCATTGAATACGCAGGTTTGGTTTTAGTGATTCCTTTAATAGAGCAAATATTTTTTACTGGGATTATATACCAATCAATACATAAAAAAACCAGCCCAATCCTTGCAATATATGCCTCAGGAATTATTTATTCTTTAGCTGGGTATAAATTAAGTTTAGGATCTTTTGGATTAGGATTCACAACCAGTTTCCTGTTTAAAACAACGAAAACAATCTATGCTTCCATCATTTTTCATGTAAGTTGTGCTGTGGGGGAAATCATGATCAAAACTATTTACCCGAGGTTGAACACTTTTCTTGGTTTTTTGTTTTAGTCTTTATGTGCTTATTCTTTAACAATAATTTTTTTAACCATGACTTTATTTTTTGTTTTTGGAGACGTCTTTCCCTGTCTAGCATTTTTACGGGCCTGTTTCTCAGCCTCCATTCGTCTTAAGATTAATTCTCGTTGCTTGGGATCTTCAAACCAAGTTGAAATAATAACTCCAAACTCATATAGTCCGTATAAGGGAAAACCAAGCAAAACCTGGGTAATAATATCAGGAGGGGTTAAAACAGAGGCGAGCAAAAAGCATCCAAGGAACGCCCATTTTCTGTACATCTTCATTTGGACCGTATTAGTTACTCCAAACTTAGTAAGTAATACCATTAACAAAGGTGTTTGGAAAGCAAAGGCAAATGCTAGTATAAGTTTTACAATAAAATTAAAATAAAGTTGGATGGTGACCTGCATTGTCCAAAATTTAGATCCATAGCCAAGGAGAAACTTCAACCCAAGTGGTAATACAAGGAAATAACAAAAAATCCCCCCAAAAACGAAAAAAAACGTACCCGCAAGGACAAACATAGAGGTAATTTTCTTTTCTTTGACTTTTAGTCCAGGGGCTATAAAAAACCAAATATGATAGAGAATAAATGGCATGGATATGAACATTGACCCCATAAAAGCAACCTTCATATGGGTGAAAAAAACTTCAGTCGGGGAAATATAAATTAGTTCATTACGATACTTCGATGGAAGGGGATCTTGTAGCCAGAGAAGTAGGAAATCTATAAAATAAAAACACAAACCAAAAAAAAGACCAACAACGATACCGACAAGCACCAATCGATCACGAATTTCGATAAGATGGTGGCTGATAGGAATTTTTTCAGTAAAGTTTACGTTTTTAACCACTGTATATACAAATTTCTAGTAAAAAAAGCCTCGACACACCTCGACGTGACTATAAAAAAATACAAAATAAATCTAAAATAAAGATCTAGCTAGGTATTTGGTGAGATAATAGAATTATATTACTGAAAATAAACTAGAAATTCAATAATCAATTATAGAATAAGGGTGGACATATTGTGGCAATTTTTTAATAAATTGATTGGATGATAAAAATATTACATAATGTTAAAAGTTTTCATAGAATTTCTAGTGACTTTACTGTGCGATCTGTAACCTCTTAATCTTGGTAGACCCATATGGAAATGAAAGGTCATATCATTTCGGGAGTTAAGGTTATAAATA
>ENA-OREN01001730-OREN01001730.1-marine-metagenome-genome-assembly--contig:-NODE-1730-length-24256-cov-4.778031_pt1 | contig 24256 bp, 21 predicted proteins | sample MGYA00248624_ERZ508555 | MGnify/ENA primary metagenome ERZ508555 (study PRJEB26222, sample SAMN06267773) | marine metagenome | isolation source: Saanich Inlet, British Columbia, Canada | place...
CGAATTGTTGGGTTAAGTTTAACTCGTTCGAAATAAGAAATTTTAGATTGTTGTCTTGATTTGTTGGGGCACTATAAACAACTTAAACTCGACAATGCAAAATAATATGTGCTATCTTAATAAAATTACAATCAAGATACATATTTATTTCCTAATTATGCCTATTCATATTATAAAAAAGAGATGTCTTGTCACTCATTAGATCGTCATATATACCATATTCGACAATACCTCCATTATTAAAAACATATATTTGATCACTATTTTTTGTCATAACTGGTCTATGTGTAATTGAAATGATGGTAATTTTATGTGCTAAATCTTTTAAAGCATCCATAATAGATCGCTCAGATTCAGGATCAAGAGAATTTGTAGCCTCATCAAGAATCAATATATCTGGTTTACGAATTAACGCCTGTGCAAGAACAATTCTCTGCTTTTGTCCACCAGATAGAGAAACACCTCTATCCCCAACAGAAGTATCAAGCTGGTGTTTAGTTGATCTTATATAGTCATCAATCTTAGCAAGGCGTAATGCATCCCACATTTCTTTTTCAGTTGCATCAAAATTGGACCAAAGTAAATTTTCCCTAATGGAACCATTAAACAAAAAAGGAGTTTGCTGTACATAACCAACATGATTCAAAAAAGAATCAGAATCAAATTCTTCTAAAGGAGCTCCATCAATTAAAACACTTCCAGAGTGTGGTTTTAATAAGCCAATTATAAGATCCACACATGTAGTCTTTCCAGAGCCTGATGCTCCAACAAATGAAACATATGAATTCTTCTTTATAATCAGATTAATATTAGAAATTAACCCTCTTGAAATATCATGACTATAGCTAACATTATTTAATTTAATGGCCTTTGAAAATACAGTGAATTTATTTAATTTTACCGAGTTTCGTCTCTTATCAATATATCCAAATAATTTTTCAAATTGATTTAAACTTGGTACTGCAGTATTAACCAATGCAATTGACAAAGTGATTTGTGATGCAATAGGCGTAATTCTAATAAGAGCTATGAGTGCCGCAATGAGTGTGGCTGTACTCTCACCACGAGAAAGCGATAAATATAATGCAACTAGTGTTGCAATAATTCCTAATGTTCTAAATATTAATGGTATTGAAAAAGCTAGAGTTTGAGATAATAACGCATCAACAACATGTTTATTAAATTTCTTTGAAAAGTTAGTAGTCGCGTATTCTGAACGACCAAAGGACAAAATTTGCTTGGAATTTAATAGCGGCTCAAGTAAAGCATGAGAAAGGTCATTACTAGAAGATGTAGTCCTGGCACTGAACTTTGAAACCAACAAATTTAAATTCGACATAATAACAAAAACTATAGTCATTATGATTAATGTAACTGTTGTCATGTATGCTGATAATGAGAAAGCAAGGAATAGTAAAAAAAACATCTGGACTATGCTAGATATCATTATTAGAATACCGTCTATACCATTAGAAATTTGTTCAATTTCCCTTTGAAAGGTATTTTGTAAAGTTCCAAATGATTTAGAATTTATAAATTTAAGGCCTCGATTAAAAAAACTCTGCAACCCATTGTGAGAAAAATAGTGACTAAGATTGTATGCATTTTTACGACTAATAAAATAAAAAAGGACTTCGGTTAATAATGCCAATAATACTGCAAATATAAATACGGCAATACTGGTGCCTAATGTATATTCTAAACCTGCAAAAGAAAGAACGTCTGTAAAAAATAATGTAACTTTTTGAGATTCAGCAGAACCACTATCAGAAAGAAAATCAACTAGCGGAATAATTGCTACCACAGAGAACATCTTTGCAATAGAATCTGAAATTAATACAAATATATATTTCAAAATTAAACGTGCGTTTAATTTAGTATATCCAATCAATATGTTTAAAAATTTTCTGAAGCTAGTAAAATTTTTAAATAGTGATTTAATTAAATTCATAGGAAATGATAAGACCCAAGTGCTATCTCAATAGAAAAAATAATTTCTGTATATTTCATTGTACTGTCATCCATTCTATTATAAAAACAAGATAGCACTGGTCCATAATTATAGTTAATTTTTAAGAACTAGCCGTATTACAATTCTTAGATTCGCATCATAAGTACACAATTAAATTAGTCTGCAAAAAGCACATTCATATGCTTTGCCTCTAGTCTATATAAACAGATCAGTGGTTAGTCAATCTACAATGATTAATTTTATAAAAAACCATATACTAATGAAAAATTAACCTTCTAAAGAATGATAAATTTTATTATAAGATTCAACCCCACGAACTAATGAAAAATATTTTAAAGCAGTATTACGACAACGTTTATTAATATCTGGCTCGTTAATAAGACTTAATAAGCGCCTAATACTCTTTATTTTTTCCTCATCGTCAAATCCGTTTAACGCAATACCGACACGCTCACTCTCAACAAGTTGTCCCATATCTCCAACCCCATAATTACATAAACAGGGGATGCCACAACCAAGAAACTCTCCCAATTTTGTCGGTGCTGATGCGATTTTAGAATACATAGGCTTGATCATAAATATACCAATATCAATTAATTCCATAGCACGTGCTACTCTAATATGATCTTCTGTTTTTATTACTACTGATGTTAGATCAATTTCCATATTATTAAGACATTCTATAATATAGTCATGCTCGCCTCTATTGATAATATGTAATTGCGCATCGGGAATAATGTCCTTTATTATTTTATAACAACTTAATGTTTCATTAAAAAGATACCAAGTACCGACTGAACCAACATACCCTAATGTAAGAGGTCTTTTTCTATTCATAATTGAAGAATTCGACTTAAATAAGTCAAGATCTGTACAAGTTGTAATAACTTTAAAGTTGGGCATACACTCTTTCAAGTATGGAAAATTACGCATCGTATCCACAGCGGCATGCGTGAGAGAAATTACCTCATCTGCATTGGTTAAAAAAATCCTTTCAAACCATTTTGAAATACGGTACAAATAGCCTTCTTTCAACCAAAGTCCTCCATCCACTCTCTCATCCGGCCAGAAACCACGCATATCAAAAATATAACTAACACTAGTAAGTTTTTTTAGTGTTAGGGCAACAACTGATGCAACATAACTGCGCGCATGAACAATTTTTATATCATGCCTTAATACAAGCCACAAACCAACAATAATCCCAGAAAGAATATCGAATAATGTTGCAATAGAGGTAGGGCTTTTATGGTACTTAAGATAGATCCAATTTATTTTTCTCTTTGCAAGGTTAATTTTTAAACTTTTTAATTTATCATAATCAGAAAGGTCACCTTCTTTTTCAAAGCTTATAATCCATATTTTATGATTGAGTGACAAACCCTCCAAGTAACGTAGCACTTGGGACTGTCCAAGTGGCTCCATCAGCCCATCATATGAAATATATAATACTGAAGCCATTAAAACAACATGCACATAAAGAAATTACAAAACCCTCTTGAGTCTACCATCTAATACCAATAATAGAAATAGGCCATAACATAAACTTATACCCTCTCTCTAAGGATTTTTAAAATATTATTATGTAAATACCCACCATTAAGAAAACCTTTAACCATATCTTTTTCAGAATGCCAGGAAATAGATCTCTTTCTAACGGAATAAACAAAACCAGAAATATCTACACTTGACATTGGAATATTAATTGGAATAACTCCGGCTCTAAGCGCTTCACAAGCAGCAGTACTATCCCAACTTACAATAAAACTAGGTTTTTTGATAGAAATAACATCAGATGCACTATCTCCACTAATGCGTTCTATTTTTTGGGAGTTAAGCATGTCTTCATAATTATCAAATACCAAATTATATTCATTTACTATTTCCTGTGGCGCATCATTTAATGGATGTAGCTTGGCATATATCTTATAATTAAACGATCTAAACAACTTTACAATCTCTATTAAATCAATAGCCTTGACGGTAGATGCATCTTCAGACATAAAAAATATTATTATTTTTTCTGGTGCCTTAATAGGGCTCGATTGGTAGATATATATTTTCGACCCTATACCAAGATTAGAAAGATATTTTTTCTCATCTAGACTATATGTATAAATTGAATTATATTCTGGATAAGTGTTAGGATTAGTCTTGCCCATTAAGCCGTGGTATGTACGAATTGTCTTCATTCCAGATGATATGGATGCATGCGATGCAATCAATGCACCATCAGTATATACCGTGCATTCTGGATATTTTTTATTAAATTCTAAGAAAAAAGATTTTAAATATACATACATTGATATATTTGATACCCCCCTGTCTAGAGCCAATAAAACCATACTATTTGGTTGATCCAATCTAAATATTGAATAATAGAAACAAAAAATAGAATCAAACGCATTCTTCATCATTACGAAGAAACCGACTCTATGATATCTCATGTAACTTATACGCCTAAATGCTTGGATTGATATTTTCTCATTATTTTTTATCTTGATAAATCTGTTTATATTTTGAGAGTCATACCCCCTACCAGATTCTAAAATAATAGATGTGATTTTATTATTACTATTGCAAGTAACAACAAAAAACTGCCTAAAGTAAAAAAAGATAATCCTTAATAAGGCAATTGTAGAAATATATAAAAAAGACAAATATCTAATATTAAAAACAAATTTTTTATTTTTAATATTAGATATTTCATTTGGGTCAATAATAAGTTTTTCACTGTCAACGAACACCCATCTACTTTCCGGTGGGATAATTGTCACTGTACTTATATTGTTATTCAATTTATAACTCATGCCAAAATATCAACTTAATATTTTTTCCCATTTGTCCACACAATTTTGTATGCTAAAAACTTGATAAGCACGATTTTTTCCAGCTACTGCTAAATTATTTCTAATCTCACGATTATTGTATAAAAAATAAATAGATTTTACTAATCCCACACTGTCACCAGGTTCAACTAAATTATACAAACTATTGCGACCTACAACTTCAACTAATCCATCGACGTTTGATACTAATGTAGGCACGCCTAATCCCATAGATTCAACCGCAACTATGCCAAATGGTTCTCTTAATGATGGAATAACCACTAAATCAGAAGACTGCATTAATTCAAGTAATTCGACATGAGGGAGTACATCAAGTAGCGTAGCATTATCTTCGATACCTCCCTTAAGTAGTAATTTTTGTATATAGTCTTTTTCTGGACCACTACCTGCGGTTATCCAGTGAGCTTTTATATTGTACCGACTGTAAAGAGTCACTAATGCTTCAATAAGAATTTCATGGCCTTTTTCAGGTGCATAGCGACCAGGAGTTACAATTAAAAAAGTATCTCCGTCGACCTGATACTTTTTTCTAACCTCAATAAATTTATCTTTTGAAATACTAGAAGGAAAAGTGAAAAAATCTACTCCATTATGAATAACACTAATAAACTTCCATCCATAATAATCTTTATATTCATTAGCTACTGCATGTGAAACTGCAACTATTTTATTAACTTTGATATTGCCTAGTAAATTTTCAATAAAAAAACGAATTCTATATTTAGCTATTTCTTTATAAGAAATGCCATTCTTAACCGTATCTTTGTAAACTTTAACTGGGGAATGAAGTGTCCAATATACCTTTAATTTAGGAAAAAAATAACTGGAAAGAGCTGAATAAATATTACCAAAAAAAAGATGTCCCCAAATAATATCGTAGTCATTATTACTTAAAATAGACTTAAGTCTGTAAAGTATTTTAAAAATAGACCAACGATTCTCATATAATCCACCTATTTCCAATACATTTATTCCATTAGATTCAATTTCATTCTTTAATGATAAATCCTGGAATAAAACAGCCACATCAAATTTAAAATACTTTTGATTAAAGCGTGGCAATAATGAAGCTAACAAACGTTCAGCACCTCCATATCCAAGAGAATCAATTACGACTAAAATGCGTTTTTCTTTCATATAGTTAATATTGTTTATTATGCAAAAAAAATAAAATTAACTAGCCAACATTACCCAGTAAAACATTGTTATACGGGATCCAAAGAAACGCATGCTTCCCAAAATTTAGCCATACAAATAATGAACTAGCATAAATCATTATGAATCCTACAATAAATAATGTTCGATTTAGTGTTGATGATATTAATATAGGAAATCTTGAAAATACTACTAACTGTAATGGTAAAAAATAAATTGCAATACGATCTGCAAATGTAGAAAAGAAGAATGCTGTTATAAATAAAAGAATAGCTCCGATACTAAAAATTAACCATAATCTATAATCAGAATAAGTTTCTTTAAATTTCCCCCTAAACATTAATAAAATAACTCCTGATAATGCGCTCATTAAGGCTCGCATTATAGCGCCCTCAGAATGGAAATATTGTGTTCCAAAATAAATGTAAATCAAATTCTCAAACGCAGCAAAAAGAAGCGTAACAGAAACTAAAATAAAACCAGATAAAATCAACAAGTACTTGAATAAATTCTTGTCACTATTATAAAAAAAACCAACCATTGCCATAATTATCAAACTATTATGGAAAAGTGTTCCAAGCATTATTAAAAAAAGAAAATTCATTGTCTTGCCATCTGACAACTGAACCAGTGCCATTAATAAAAAGCCAACTGCAAATGCCTGTCTAGTATATGCCATCGACACTATCGTAACTAAAAAAGGTATTGATGCTAATAGTGCAACCCATGGCATAGGCATTGCTCTACAAAAATATATCAACCCAGTAACAAATATAATTGCCTCTATAAAATTAGTAGTATAAATCCCATCAAAATATTCAACAGACAACCAATACACTAACTCATAACCAAACTCCTCAATTGCGGAATTCTCAATTAATCCACCCTCTCTAAAGATATAATCATACACAAACAAATAACGATCCCAATCACCTCCAACCTCATAACGAAAACCTATTAACAAAATTAGGATTGCACCAAATATCCATAACATTACCCCCTGAGCATTACGATCAAGTTTAACTGGGCTTAATATCGCTAACATAGGAACAATAAATGTAAACCAGTATGCGCTCATAATTTATTACTCTCTAGCCAGGCTTCAAACATTAACACTCCCCATAAGTGTATCCCCCAATCCTTTTTTCCGGATAGATGTTCATTCCATTTTTGTCGAATTTCAGTCGAATTAAAATACCCCTCTCGATTCAGACGTGCTTCATCCAGCAAATCCTCAGACCAATCGCGTAAAGGCCCCCGCAACCAATTATGAAGAGGGATGCTAAAACCCATTTTTGGCCTCTCAAGCATCTCTTTAGGTACATGTTTATACAGTACTTCTTTTAAAATCCATTTTCCAACATTGTCCCTCATTTTATAATTGAACGGTAACCTTGAAGCAAATTCATAAATACGGTGATCTAATAACGGCACCCTAGTTTCTAAACTAACAGCCATAGCGGCACGATCGACTTTGACAAGAATATCATCTACCAAATAATTCATAGCATCAGCAACCATCATTTCAGAAACTGAATCTATTGGTACGTAACGACCCATATCTATACTATTAATTTTAGTTGCTCCTATAACCAGATTAGATGGATCCCATAATCGTGTTAAGCGATGGTATAGTTGAGACATGTTAGAGCAAATTAAAATGCTTGCAATTTTATGAATCTTATCTCCAGGCAACTGAATGCGATAATGTTTAGGTATGAGAATTTCTATAGATTTGTATATAGCATCCCATTTAGACTGACTAATTGAGTTAATGGCGTTAGCCATAAACTTACGTATATTAATTGGAATATTCTCAATCTTTTTCCAGGATCCATTGGCAATAAAATATCGATTATAACCTCCAAATAATTCATCCCCGCCATCTCCAGATAGTGCAACAGTCACATCCTTCTTCGCAAGTTGAGATACTAAAAATGTTGGAATCTGTGAAGAATCGGCAAAAGGCTCATCATATATCGTAGATAAATTAGGTATGACGTTGATAGCATCGTGAGACTGAACATATAATTCTGTATGATCAGTCCCTAAATGCTGGGAAATGGCTTTAGCGTACTTAGCCTCATTGTAGCCATCTTCATCAAAACCAATACTAAATGTTTGAATTGGACGATTAGATTGTGATTGCATTATTGCAGCAACGGTAGACGAATCAATTCCACCCGATAAAAAAGTACCTAGTGGAACATCAGACAACATATGTTCAGAGATAGATTGGTTTAATAATAATTCTAACTGATCAACTGCTTCCTTATCTGAAGAGAACTGAATAATATTTTCCCTACCAAGAATAGATTCCTCTAAGGCCGACCAATATATGTTCGCTTTTGGAATCACCTGATCCTTGACTAAATCTAATTGAACCTCTATCCAAGTGCCAGCCTCTAGTTTGTTAAGTCCTTTATAAATACATTGTGATGCTGGAACATAAAGATAGCGCATATAATTTGCAAGTGCATTTCGATCAATCTCAGCATGAAACAAAGGCATTGCCTTAATAGCTTTTAGTTCAGATGCAACAACGAATTTGCCTGACATGTATCCGTAATAAAGTGGCTTCTCACCAAATCGATCACGGGCTAAAATTAATTTTCTATCTTGCTCATCCCACAAGGTAATGGCGAACATACCCACCATACTCTTTAATGTTTTTTCAATACCCCAACAATCAATGCACCTAAGTATGGTTTCAGTGTCAGAGTGACCGGCCCAAGATAAACTATCGCCATTTTTTTCCAACTTATTTCGTAGATCTAAATGATTGTATATTTCGCCATTAAAAACAATTTGATATCGGCCGGAAATAGATGACATTGGCTGATGACCGGCCGATGTTAAATCTAAAATTGAGAGCCTTGTGTGTCCTAACGCCACTTCTTTGGATAAGTTACACCAAACTCCACTATCATCTGGGCCACGATGATGCAATGTTGACAGAGCATTGCTTACTAGTGTGTCAATATCATTAGATGAATCTGTCGATAAAATTCCAAGTATTCCACACATTTAATAATTCCTTCTTAACAAGCACATGTTATAAATAGAAAGCTATGTTTTATATTTAATTTAAATTTTAAGGAAAATCAAAAAAATCATATTTTTGATATTACCATGTCTTCCATGGCGCATTCCCAGTTGCCCATAACTCTTCTAAAAGCCTCTTATCTCGTAGAGTATCCATAGGCTGCCAAAATCCATTGTGCTCGAACGCTGATAACTCTTTGTTTTTAGCCAACAATTCTATTGGGTATTTCTCAAATATTGTTGCATCATCTTTTATTAAATCAATTACCTTAGGGTCAAGCACAAAGAATCCACCATTAATTCTAACTCCATCTCCTTTTGGCTTTTCTATAAATGTTTGTACTTTGTTATCCTTTATATCTAGCACTCCAAATCTTCCTGGCGGATAAACAGCAGTTATTGTTGCTTGTGTATTTTGCTGCTTATGAAAATCAATCAATTTTGAAATATTAACATCACTCACGCCATCGCCGTATGTTAAACAAAAAAACTTCTCGCCTTCTACATACTTTCTTATTCTCTTGATCCTTCCTCCCGTCATTGTCTCTAATCCAGTATCAACAAGAGTAATTGTCCAAGGCTCTGCACGTTTATGATGAACTTCCATTAGGTTTTCTTCCATAGAGAACGTCACATCAGACATATGAAGAAAATAATTAGAAAAATATTCTTTAATCGCATATCCCTTATAGCCACAGCAAATAATAAAATCGTTGATACCATGAGAGGAATAAATTTTCATAATATGCCAAAGAATTGGCATATTTCCAATTTTAATCATAGGTTTTGGAATATTTTCAGTTTCTTCACTGATACGTGTGCCAAAACCACCCGCTAAAATTACAGCTTTCATTCTACAATACGTCCTTTTAAAATAATTTTAAATTTAATAAATTTTTGTTGGTAATTCTTTACCGATTCAACTTTAATACCTGAGTTCCAATTCTTCAGGTCGCTCATATAAAAAATCTTATCACACACTACTTATGTATTTAAAAACCCCACTTTAAAGATTAAAAAACTATTTAATTCCTCTTAAATATCTATATTTAAGGTAGTCAATAATAGTTGGGTGTGACCATATTTTTGATGATAGATCATCTCTTTTTTTTATCTTAATATTATTATTACTAACATCGTTCAAAGCTAGTAGCATCAGAGGTATGGCTTTTTTTATTTGATGATAAGGATATGTATTAAAATTATCATTATCATTTATTTCAATTGTATCTTGATACAAAATCCCACCTGTGTCTATACCCTTATCTACTAAATGAACCGTAACACCACAATTTTTAAAATCCTTCCGAGTCAAAGCCCAGTACCCTCCATGTACGCCCCTATATTTTGGTGTTATTCCAGTGTGTATATTTAAAAAAATAGAATTTATAGATGCAAGTACTTTTTCTGAAATTATTCTTGTCCCGCATACAATAATAACATCTGGTCTAATACTGCTAATAATGTCAACAGTTTCGTTATCATTAATATTTTCAACCTTGTGAAGTATATTACACGGGTAATTTAAATCACTTAATGAGTACTTTTTCTTTAAATTTTCTATCTGATTTTTTGATAATATGGATAAAATAGTGTTGTATGCAATGAATAATATTTGCCCAATAACCCTAAACAATCCTAATCTCTTTATTCTTTTTTTTATTAGAGCTCTTTTTGGAACTTTTCTTTCCATAATTACTTTCTTAATAAAAAACTGTTTCTTCAACCCATTGAACATTATTTGTGCCAAGTCGCCCTCACCTACAAACATTACCACTGTGATACCACTCATTTAGCGCTTTTTATTAAATTTGATAACTCTTTCATGTTAAGTGAACACATATCATACTTATGATTTAATTTCTTATAATGTTCAAAAATTTTTCTTAAAAATATCATGTTGCCACTAACATCACCTCCAAAATTATGTGGATGCCACCATAGATGAAATAGCTGTTTATTTTTTGCAGCATGAGTCATCGATTTTAAAATTCTATTCAATCTTACTATTTCAAATATAGAAAGTTTATTTGAAATTGGCCTCAGAAATCTACTGGAAGGGATATTTAAAGGTTCGGATGACATCAAATCATGCAAGGAATAAGTATTATGTCCTGAAATGTTCACATAAGCATCAAGCAACCTAATGGCTCTTGCTCTGAAGAGATTACCCTCCTCATTGACGGCGTTATATATCCAGCTTTTTGGGTTTCCTCTATAACAGGCAATGCCTAATTCACGTAATACAGACAGATAATCTTTATTCCATTGATTTCTTGGGAAGACTAAACTGTAAACATTATTCCCTGTTCTTCTTTTTGTTATCTTGATAGCTTGATTAATATCTGAATAAAATTCATCTTTTACTTGACCGCTCTCAAGACAATAGTAATGCGAAAATGTATGTGTTGCAATTTCTTGGTCGCTGTATTGCATAATTCTATCTATAAGCAATGGTGCAAAATGACACCTATTATCCAACTTACTATTTTCATCAATATAAATATATGGATTCAGCTTAGTATTTCTATAATTTGGCTGATTACTAGGTAAATTATTTTTCAAATCTTCCATATCATCAAAAAATAAAAAACCAACTATTGCCCAAGTTGTATGTATATTGTACTCACGGAAAGCATCTAATAATTCATTGACTACAGTATTAACTCCCAATAAATTATCAAGGTAGTCCTCCAAGTTTTTCTTGTCTCTCATCCCCCAATATAACTCGAAATCAAGTGATATTGTAAAAATTCCTTTTTCAAATTTATTCATTTTACGACTACGTATATCTATTCATGTGACATTAAAATTAATGTTTTGATTAGGCTCAGAATTACAACAAACTTGCACTACAATACAATTAAAATATAGTAAGCCTCAATCTATTTTTAAATACTCTTTATAGTAATTATCTATATATTCTTTTAAGCAAACTTTCCAATCTCGCATAATATTCGCGCCTCTTAGATCAAGTTTTTTATCAATCAATCTTTCTGATGGCGGTCGGTCAGCAAAATACTCTTCTTTCCAGTAATCTGATGTCACAGGAGTAACTTTTATTGAATCTTTTAAACCTAATATATCAATAAGCTCAGTAGCAACCTCAAAACGCCCTGTAATTCCATCACATACCATGTTATAAAGCCCCCAGTACTCCTTCTCTATCAATAGTTTTACATTGTGTGCAAAATCATGCGTATAAGTTGGAGTTCCTAACTTATCATCTACAATAAATAACTCATCTTTTCCTTGTTTCAACTGTGACATAATTTTCTGTATAAATTTTTTATCTTTTTTCGGACCACCTCCCATCATCCAGCCAGCCCTACACACAAGATGATTGATAACATTTTGAACAACAAAGAGCTCTCCGGCATATTTACTTCTGGCGTAATGGCCCAATGGATTAGGATGATCCCAATCATCATAAACATCTTTAGATCCATCAAAAATACCTGCGGTACTTATATACAATAGCGGGATATTCATTTGATTTGCAATATACACAGCATTTTCTACAGCTATTGTATTAGTAAGATATGTATCATCAGGGTTAAGTTCACAATACTCAAGATCGGTATAAGCACCAAGATGAAAAATGTAATCTGGTTGGAATAGCTCAACATCTTTTTTGTACGACTCTAAATCTCGAAAATCTAAATGGCTTAACCACTCATCATTTACATCAATATCTGTACACATTAAACAATAGTCTTGACTAAAAACTTTATAAAATGCCTCCCCTAACATACCTCCACAACCGGCTATATATATTTTTTTCTTTTTTAACATAATTTACTCCCTGAAAAGTTTATCAATAATTGATAAATATTCTTCTTTAATTGCATTCGTTGAATATTTATCGACAATCGTTCTTCTAGCATTTTTACCTATATTTTTTCTTAATTTCGGACTCTTTATTAATTCTTCAAGGGCTGTTACCCACTCTTTGTCATTATTAACCAACAATCCATTTTCCATATGCTTTATGATTTTTTTAGTAGTTCCAATATTAGAGGCCACTGTTGGCAAGCCAAAAGCCATATATTGAATTGCCTTAAGTCCACTTTTTCCATAAACCCATAGCTCATCAGAAAGTGGATAAATACCAATATCAATTCTTTGCATATCTCTTACTTCATTTTCGCTACTCCATTGAATAACTTCAATGTCTATTTCTGAAAATGTATATTCAAAATTACCAATAACAAGTAACTTAAAGTCACATCTACTTTTAAGTTTTATAAATACATTTCTTAACAAATCAAGATATTCTTTAGAGCTAAATGTTCCAGTCCAGCCAATAACAACTTTTCTTTTATTACTATACGAATTAATAGGATAAAAAGTATCAATATTGACAGATGAAGAGATGTATTTACACTTATTTTTTCTATTAATATTAAGACAATAATTATTTAGCGTTGGCGAACTTGTAATAACGTAATCAGCAACCTTTATTAAAAACTTGTTCTTATTTGAATTTTTCAAAAAAGCAATGATACTGTTAACACCGCTACAAGTATTAACTATTGTATTATCTTCAATATCATAAATAATCTTTTTTGCTATGAATCTAATTATGCGTTCATAAAAAGTAGACCCAAACGGAGTGCCCCACATATGAATATAAATGATTTCATATTTTGATATACGAAATAAGTCACACAATCTACGATAGTAACCTATGAATGTTCCTAGTATTTTTGCAAAATATCTTCCTTCTAAATAAACTACCCCCCACATTGACCGGCTCATAAAAGGTGAAACAACTATCTCGTATCCATTCTCCTTCCAATGCTCAAAATACTGTTCATATTTCAACCGCTGTCCTGCAGCAACCCCCTCTGGAAATGGGCATATAACTAAAATTGACTTATTTTTCACAAACTAAAAGATATCATAAAGAAAATAGACTTAACCTCTTTAAATAAATTTATTTTCTTTCTAAATCTAGCTCTCTTGATAATTTAAGACTTCTCTTTATCCACCTGAAAAAACTCTTGATACTACTGGGATATTTCTCATAAAGCATTAAATTTTTAATATTTCCTTCTAAACGCTGCCTAAAGCCTGTTTTATTTGAATAGATTTTAAAATTTTCCAAATACAATTTTCTAAGTGCCTCTAAATTTGAAATATTTGTATCAACTCCAAAAAGAGAAAGCCAATTTTCAATTCTTCTTTCATGTGTGGAGCCCAACATAACATTGTCAGAAAAACAATAATTATTATATTTTAAACTCCTTAACTTTTTTCTAGTTTCAATTTCTTTATATTTTAAATGATCAAAATTTCTAACATCGAAGGTTATTAATATATTATAAATTTTTTCAAACTCGTTAGATTGAATTAAACTATCAACAATATCAACTTCGCTACCCTCACAGTTCAGCTTAACTACAATAATGCTCCCTTCAGCAGTATTATCTTTAAACCAATCTCCGGCATCCAACAACGAGATTTCTTCAGAATCATTGATATTATTCTCATTATTTTGAAAAATCGAGGCGGCTTCTGATCCTGAATCAAACAATCTACTTTTATAATTTTTATTACTTAGACCGCAATTGAAGATTTTTATACGATCATCTTTGTCTGCAATATTTTGCAAACTAGGTATGCATTTTTTTGACGGTTCAAAACAGTAAATTTTATCAAAGAAATATTTATCTTTGGCTATTTCAAGAACTGTCTCTCCATAATGTGAACCTACATCTATGAAAATTTTCATTATCCCTCTCTTGTGAATTTATCTAAATTAATAAACTTTAACTTTGTATAGGCCATGTGCTATTGTTATTGCTAGAATAAGAGCAATTAGCCGAATCATTATAACCCCTTAAATACAATAAAAAACTTCCGAAAAACTAAGATTTTTTAACTCTTAAAACAACTATTTCTTGAAATGTTTAAACTTACGCTTTTATAATTTCTAACTCGGGAATGGCTATTACAAAATTACCATTCCATTCGCTAATATAACTCAACTGTGACATCACTTCTTCTTTTATATTCCATGGGAAAATAACAATATATTTTGGCTTATCTATACGAATTGTAGACTCCTCTACTATTGGTAGTCTGCTCCCAGGCATGTATTTTCCCACTTTATTTGGATTTTTATCTACGACATAACTAATTAAATCCGAATGAATGCCTGAAAAATTCATTATAGTGTTGCCTTTGGCGGCGGCACCATATGCAATAACCATACTTTCACTTTTTTTGGCTTGAATTAAAAAATCTAAGAAATCTATTTTTATTTTCTCTACCCTACATTGGAAATTTTGATAATATTTTAGAGAGCAAACTTTTTTTTCTTTTTCCAATGTTATTAATTTATTAACTGAATTTTCAATAACTTGAATTCCGGTATCATTGCGCTGAGAATAAACCCTCAAACTGCCCCCGTGCGTTGTTAGCTCCTCTACATCAAATATGCAAAGCCCATTTTCTTTAAAAATAGTCTGAATGGCTGTCAATGATAAGTAAGAATAGTGTTCATGATAAATAGTATCAAACTGATTATTCTGCACCAGGTTTAATAAGTGCGGAAACTCAAAAGTTGCAATCCCTTCGGCTTTCAACAAAACAACGAAACCCTTTAAAAAATCATTAATATTTGGTACGTGTGCTAAAACATTATTAGCTATCATTAGGTCAGCATGATTCTTTTGGACTACTAGTTCTTTTGCCATCCCTTCACTAAAAAATTCTTCAATAATCTCAATTCCTTTTTTTCTTGCTGCTATAGCCGTGCTATGAGTTGGTTCAATACCGTAACACGGCATATCTTTTTCTTTTATATATTGAAGAAGGTAGCCATCATTGGCAGCAATTTCTACTACATTGCTCTTATCATTTAAATTAAACCTTACCACCATAGTGTTAACATAATCACTAGCATGATTTAACCATGAAGACGAATAAGAACTAAAATAAGCATAATCATCCGAAAACATCTTATCAGCATCAACTATATCCATAGTTTGAACCAGCCAACAATAATCACATACCATAACTTTTAACGGATACCATTGCTCTGGAACTTTTAACATACCACAATCAAGATAAGAATTTGATGGTGGAGAGGATTCTAGATCAACGAATACATTTGACAGTAATGTTCCACAATGTCTACACTTCATTATTATTTCAATCCTATAAAAATCTTATAAATCTCATGCTAATCTATATTTTTTATCTCATTGCATATTTGCTTAATATTAGGCAGTCTTAAATACCATAAATACAATTGTTTAATGCCGCTCTCTATACTAGTAAAATTAAATTCGCCAAACTCTTGAATAAATCTTAAATTACTCCCCGAATACTCGGGACTTTCCCCATACTCCTTGACTATAATTTTTTTATTATTTCTTGAAGTGGCTTTTATTATATTTAAGACTTCTTTTAATTCAACCGGATTACTCGTACAAATATTATAATTTCCATACTTTGCATCAAATTTAATAAAAATTTCAAGCATACAAAGAAAATCATCAATATACAAAAAATCAAATACTCTATTTTTCTGAATTACAGTATCTTTTCCGCATATTGCTCTACAGATATTATTTGATATAACTCTTCTCATGTAATTTTCATACTTGCCATATAAACCAAATACTCTTAAGTTTATAATATTATGTGAATTTTTCTCAATATCCTTTGAAATAATATACTTAGAAAGCCCGTAAACATCCGAAGGTATTTCCTTCCCAAAAGACGATTCAGGAGTTAAGGATTGACGATTTTTCAAGTCATACTCAGCGCCAGAACCTATAGTAATCATTTTTTTGAAATTATTTTTACAACACTCAAGATTGAAATAAATTTTTAAATTCTCTTCAATTGAAAACATATTTACAACACTAAGTACAATAATATCAGGATTACAATTACTTATATATTCAAACACCTTTTTGGTATCAAGTAAATCTAATTCAACTCTTTTTGGAGCTACAACTCTATATTTTTTCTTGCATAGATACTCATAAATATTCCTTCCTACAAAGCCCGAAGATCCTAAAATTAATATTTTGTCACAATATTTCATAATGCACAGTTATTCCACTTCAGCAAACTTACAGTTAAGCGTATATACGGTCAAATATATAAATTAAATTTAAAGACTAAATAGTTGGTTTATTTTATAAATAAGATTGAAATAACAACAAATGTAATATTCTAGGCCTAATTATTTATTAACTGTTAATCTTGATACTTCCTCACCATCAAATTTATAGAATTTAGCTCTATAATATAAATCCATCATCCACTACTATATTCTGACCATTTACATATTTACTTAAATCGCTAAGAAGATAAAGTAAAGAGCCATTAATATCTTTCTTATCAAGCATTCCCACACTTGAGCACTGTGCCTTATATGCCTTTAGGAAAACCTTAGGTTGTGTGTCAAGAATACCGCCTGGACTCAATGTATTTACTCGAATATTCATTCCTTTAAAATATTTCGCCATATATTTTGTTAAATGAATTAGTCCAGATTTAATGGCTGCATACTCTACGGATACCGTCATAGAAGTGCCATTATAAATTTCAAACTTTGGAGCAATTACACCGTAAATAGAAGCTATATTGATAATATTGCCATACCCTTGCTTTTCAAAATATCTAGAAAAAACTTGTGAAGTTGTAAAATATCCACCTAAATTTAAGCCTACATTTTGAATAAAATCCTCATATTCTACATCGAAAAAATGTCGTCCAAAGTTATTGTTCCTTGGATAGGCGTTATTAACGAGCGCATCAATTCTTCCATATTTCTTGTCCAAATAAGAAATAGCTTTATTTAAAGATACTTTAGAAGTAATATCCAATTCCACAACGTTAATATTTTGAGAATCTAATTGTTGACTTAGTTTTTTTCTAACTATTAGCGCCTGCTCTTTTTCAATATCAGCAATAATTGCAATACCTCCGTTTTCAACTATAACCCTAACAAACTCTTGGCCAATTAAGCCTGCTCCACCAGTAACAACCACCACTCTATCCGTAAGCACTATAATACCTCTTTATAAAATTCTATCTTTCTATCACATACAGTATTAAAAGTACTCCTATAATCTTCTTGCCATTGTTTATCAATTTCATAGATATGCATATTACCTTCAGAACTTGAAGGTATTAATTCACCATTGGCATCGTAAGCACAACTACTATCTGCATATTCTAGGTCATTTCCATCAATTCCAGTGCGATTAACACCTATGATAAAAATTTGATTCTCTATAGCTCGGGCCTTTAATAACGCCTTCCAATGACTCATTCTTTTCTTTGGCCAATTTGCAATATTTATGATGAGATCACAATTCTGGGCCATTGCTGAATATATCTCTGGAAATCTTAGATCATAACAAATTGACAGTCCTATATTCATCGACTGATATTGAACAACTTCCAATCTATCTCCAGAATCAAAATACTTTCCTTCCCCTGCAAAAGTGAATGGGTGAATTTTAGTATATTCACCAATAACACTCCCATGTGATGATATGAATATACTTTCATTAAAAGCCTTAGCTTGATTTTTTATAACCATGCCAAAAACAATTGCTATATTATATTTTTCTGCTGCTTCACTAAATTTTGCAATAGTATCACTATTTGATCGCTCCTCACGAGTTAGAGTAGTATTAACAGAAAAACCTGTTAACGTCATTTCAGGAAATATAATCAGTTCAACGTTACAATTAGAGGCATGTTTTATATACTTATTACAGGAGGCCCAATTAAGTTCTTTATCTTCCCAGGCTTGGTTTAATGAAATTAATGCAATTTTCATTAATTATATTTCCTGAATACAGGTTTTATTGCTGGGCCTTCTAAGAAATTATCTACTCCCCGTTCAAGGGCTTTACGATAGACTAATAACGATGCATGCAAAGCCTTTTCTGTAATCAATAACTCCTCTTCAGTATGCCGCAAACAAAGTGTAATCCAAGGCATAAGTACTCCGTTTTTTATCATTTCCTGTGAAAATAATGTACGTAATTCAAGTGAATTGATTCCATCATTATTTAAAGTTGAATAAACAGGTGAGCATGATGGACCGCTGACAACAAAATTCTTCTCAATACCAAGCTCTCTAGCTATTTTATTCATAATTTTTTTCAACTTATGCCCATAATCCCACACATGATCAACCACATTTTCTCTTTGCATTACCTCTATCGTTTTTACAAATGCCCCTAAGCCAGACATCTCTGCACCATGCGTTGTTGATAAAAGAAACAATCGCTCTTTACCCGCATGCTCTATAGAGCCTTGTTCCATTATTTCACGACGACCAGCAACACAAGACACTGAAAAACCATTAGCCATTCCTTTACCAAAGGTGCAGAGATCTGGGTTTATCCCATATAAATATTGTGCACCTTTCATATGCCATCTGAAACCAGTAATCATTTCATCCAAAATAAACACAATACCATTAGAACGGCATAACTCTTGCACTTGATAAAGAAAATTGTTTTGACCTGCTTTTTCAACTGACCTACTACATATTTTTTGACCACAACAACCTCCTGCAGAGCTCCCTTCAATTGATGGGCATTCAGTACCTGCTGCTGGCTCAAGAACAACACAAGCAAACTGATTTGGATGCTTTTCTATCAAATTTTTGAGAGATTCAATATCGTTATAATTAAATACCTTTGTTAACTCAATTGTGGAATCTGGTATTCCTTTAGTCAGGGTAGTTGAGCCTATAAACCAATCATCATATGAAAAGAATGGGTGTTGTGCACAGCGCGCAACTTTATCACGTCCTGTATATGCACGAGCAAGCTTTACCGCAGCTGAAACAGAAGAAGAACCATTCTTGGTAAATTTAACCATATCCACTGAATCTATCATATCAATTAAAAGTTCAGCTGCCTCAAGTTCAATTAATGAAGGACGTGTAAGATTATTACCATTTCTTATCTGCTCAATCGCTGCTGCATCAATTTCATTCTCTGCGTATCCAATATTTACTGCACGAAGTGCCATGCCATAATCAAGATAGCGATTTCCATCTGCATCAAAAACATATGCACCTTTTCCACGTGACAATATTTCTGGAGCATTTGATGGAAATTGATCGAATCCACGAGAATAGGTATGCGCCCCACCAGGTATGGCTCTAAGTAAACGTTTTTGATAGCTCATTCTGTAACCCTGCTCAATTTTTCCAACTTGGAAAGAACCTGAAGAGTGTGGTGATCACTTAATAAGTTGTTTGGATATATACTTTTATCGCCTTGAGTGACAGCCTTTACAAAATCCTTCATTTCAGCAATATAAGGCTCCTCTGGGTTAATATAATCTTCCTTAATCGTGCCGTTATCTAAATCAAATCGAACCCAATTATCACTGCGTGTATTAATATAACGCACACAGTTCTCATCAGAACTAAACACAATTTCACCTTCTGAGCCAAGTATTCTTAATTCTCGAGTTGCTTTTGGACGAGAAATGACTTCAACAGTTAAGTTGGCTAGCACATTTTTAGGAAATCTCAGCAAACAATGATAGATATCATCAATGTTTGCATTAATATTGGTAAGTTTATCTTTTACACAAGCTAGAGCTTCTGGCTTTCCAAACACATCTATAAGCCATGTTAATTCAAAAGGTACAATTTCTTTACAGCCACCAGTACTCCTGTTTGATACATAAAAATCTTCTATCTTTTCCCATGGATGCCAATCAGGAAGATACTGTCCGGTTTGATAATTTATATTTAAGGGTTTTCCAATAACACCTAAACCTATCAATTCTTTTACTTTAGCTGGGCCAGAATTATAAATCATTGTGCAAGATGGAGCTATCAATAACGGTGTATTTTTAATACGATTGTGCAATTCTAATATCTTTTCTGATTCAATAACAGAAGCTTCTATAAAACATGGTAATTCTCTCTCGAGACCAACAAAAGCGTATTTCATATGAAACTCAGGTGGAGTAGAGATAATAAGAACATCTGGAGCAAAACTATCAAGTGCTAAAATAAAATCAAAATAGATTGGAATTTTATACTTCACCTTAACTTCAGCACACCTATCATCTCTAGTATCAAATCCAGCTATATCAGCAAAGCCAAGTGCCTGTAAGTTCCTTACACGGCGTTTTCCCATCGATCCCAAACCAATTATCAAAAACTTCATTTTGTCCCCCACTCATATTCCATAATCTTTTCCACACACAAAAAATCATATATATCATCAATTTCATAATTTTGGTAACGTTTGATTTTAAATGACATGCATCTGCGAGTGTAAAAGGTGTTCTCCTTAAGTAGTATTGAAGTCTTTGCCATATAAGCCACCCCATAAGGAAAGTATGCTGGGGTATTATCCTGACGTCGTGTCGTCTGAACTAACTCTTCGCAATATGATTTTATCTTGGAATCATCTAATCGCTTTACAATTGCGGGATGCTCTGATATTTCTCCAACACTGACAATAGAATCATACTCACTAGCATGATTAATCAACATTTCTAGCATGGTGTCAATGTCGCCATCATCACGTAATGGTGAAGTCGGCTCTAAAAGAACTACATAATCAAATATTTTTCTTTCTGATTTTGTATAATATTCGAGCGCATGTCTAATTACATCATAGGTTGAAGCATAATCATCAGCTAGTTCTTTAGGTCTGATAAATGGCACTTCTACACCTAATTTAATAGAAATATCGGCTGTTTCCATATGATCCGTTGTTACAAGAATAGTATCTAGATATTGTGATTCTTTTGCTTTTTCAATAGTCCACTCGATTAATGGCTTTCCAAAAATATTACGTAAATTCTTACCAGGAAGACCTTTTGATCCCCCACGGGCGGGAATGATCGCAATAATTCGTTTATTGTTAATCATATGATTATTACTTAACCTAGCCTAGTTTTTTTTACCAATCCCATTGGCTTTTTCATATTCATCCGGCATACCAATATCTTGCCATGGCTCATACAGAGGATAAACTATAGTTCTCTCGCCATCTTCTTTCAGTCGAAAGAACAAGGTCGGCATATCACAATAACTATTAGTACTAAGCTTCTCAAGTACACTTGGTTGTAAAACATAAATACCAGCATTAATATGAGTAATTGAAATGGGCTTCTCTATAAATCCAATAATATTTATTCCTTTAGTCTCTACAACTCCAAAAGGATGTTGCCATTCATGTGCGCGCACAGCCATGGTTGCCTCCGCTTTATTTTTAGAATGAAAATCAAGCAATTCCCCATAGTTTACATCGGTCAAAACATCGCCGTTTGTAACCAAAAAAGGAACTGTAGGCCTAGGATTTAACAAATTAATGGCACCAGCAGTCCCTAAAGGGGTTTTTTCTCGTAAATAGTCGACTCTAACTCCCAAATTATTACCATCACCAAAATAATCTTCAATCATATGACCAAGATAATGAGTTGATATCACAAAATGTTGAATTCCTTGTTTTTTTGCTCGAATAATAATATGCTCGAGCATTGGCTTCCCTAAAACCGGAAGCATGGGTTTAGGACAATTATCAGTATGTGGTCGCAATCGTGACCCTACACCTCCGGCCATTATAACCATAATATTTTGACGTGTGGTCGACGCCATAAGGTCATCAATTATATGTAGACCAACAACTCGTCCATGCTCATCAATTATCGGAGATTGATGGATTTTATTAAACTGCATTAATTCTAAAACTGAATTACGCTCTATCGTAGGAGAAACTATAAAAGGGCTTCGATTAATAACAGCATCAACCGATGCTGTTATGCTTAAGCCAGTCAACAATCCACGCCTAATATCTCCATCAGTTACGGTGCCAATAAGTCTTTCATTAGAGTCAACGATCAGCACTATTTGTAATGCTGACTCATTAAGATTCTGAATGGTTTGTTGCAGAGTCGCACCGCTATTCATTAATGTTTTACGCCAAAGCTTACTCATATTTTATTGTGTACTTTTTAAAAAACTAATTGCCTATCAAGGTATTTCACAAAAACACCTCCTACTTTGTAAAAAGTATATCTATGAATTCATTTCCTTGAAAAATAAAAAAGAAGAATGTAAATCTTTAGCGATATGAATCATACTATTACCACTTCTATTACTATGCTCATTTATTAAAATTCCAGTTGAACCTATCGATAATGGATATTCCAAATCATTCTCAAAATGGTCGCCAATAAATGTTATTTTACTGAACTTAACACCAATAGAGTTTGATATGTGCAAAAAAGGCTCGTAAAAGGGCTTCTCTCTTTTACATTCTCTAGCCGCTACAAAGGTAATATCATCTTTATAGGGGAGATTTAAATTTTTCCACTTATTATTTTGTGCACCTATTACACCATTTGTTAACACACCAACTTTCATTGAATTGCGGAATGCATATTCAATCCACCTTGAGGCGCCCTTCATAGGGGTTAAATTTACTTCAATGTTATTGTATAACAAAAACAGCATATTTCGTAAATTATTAAAACGCCTTAAACTATTATTCTTGTTATTAGTTTCCCAGTATTCTAAATTATGCTTTAAGAAGTAACTAAAGATATCTTTTTGATATCTTCTTATATAAGTAAAATCATTAATTATCGGTAAATAAGAACTTTTTGGCCATTTGTTTATAGAACAAAAGTCAGAAAATATATGCTCAAAATAATGTGATTCTGAATATAAGGTATCGTCAAGATCAAAGATAATTGCTTGACTACTCCACATCATCTAATGTTAGTCTAAACTGTGGTGGCATTGACCGAATTGCCTTTCTTCCAATTAATTCATCAATCCTCATTGGTGAGAATCCTGTTTCCGGCCTCAATACAATTAGGTTTTCTAAAGTTAAAATGTCACCCTTGCTAATATCGTGGGCAGTATAAACACTACGGCGAGCCACTATTTTATTCTTTATTTCACTTGGTGATGGTTTTTTATAATATGTGCCCAAAGCATTCTCTACATTTCTAATGCTTCTTACTAATGATTGAAATTCTAATGGATTTAAAGAGGCTTTTTGATCGGGACCGGGGAGGTCTTTATCTATTGTAAAATGTTTTTCATTTCCAGCGCCCCCTGCAATAATCAGAGGCATTGAAATATCTTTAGCAACTTTTTTAGCTGTTTCAAGATCATAACCAAAGCCCGTGCCATCCTTCTCCATAGCATTTAAATACACTTCGCCAACACCTAAGCTATTTATATAGTCCATATAATCAT
>ENA-OREN01001736-OREN01001736.1-marine-metagenome-genome-assembly--contig:-NODE-1736-length-24228-cov-15.287980_pt1 | contig 24228 bp, 15 predicted proteins | sample MGYA00248624_ERZ508555 | MGnify/ENA primary metagenome ERZ508555 (study PRJEB26222, sample SAMN06267773) | marine metagenome | isolation source: Saanich Inlet, British Columbia, Canada | place...
ATGAAGGGGAAGGTAAAAAATTTCCCATTCATTGATGAAAATAACAAACCTGACTTAAGCAAAGGCTACTTCAGAGTCCGCTCCTCAGTTAAAGACAGCTTTATAGAATATGGAGATAATTGGCCAGAAATGGAAAAGTTTGACGCAGAAATAATTGTGGATGGAGGTGATGTATTTATTACAAGCCAAAAAGGTGAGTTAGATAAAAGTCAGGTTAAAATTTTTAAAGGTGCTATAACTCCATTTACAGCCGATGAAGTTGTTTTAAATATCGATACAACTCTTGACAGTTCTGCAGAAAATATTATCTATGCAATTAATAATAGCCCAATAAAAGAGGCCATGAAAGGAATGTCTAATGATATGGAGGGTAAAGGAGATGGTGAGTTAAAGCTTGTCCTTAATGTTGGTTTTGATGATCTTGATAATATTCCATTTAAAGGCACTTATGAATTTCTTGGGAGCACTCTTGAAAATCCACAACTTGAAATACCGCCTATATCCGATTTGAGAGGAAAGGTTGAGTTTGATAGTAATGACGTAAAAATTACTAATTTAGATGGCAAACTTTTCGGAGAGCCATTAAATTTAAAACTGAAAAATGCTGATGGAGCAACCATTATCGACCTAAAAGGCATCATTGGGGAGAATATGGTCAAGGAACTTCTGGGTGAGAATTGGCTTAAAAATATCAGTGGGCAAGCTGACTGGGAGGGACTGATTACTCTGGGTGAGAATAAAAGTGAATTTAAAATTACCAGTGACCTTTTGGGCATCCAGATTAAAAATTTGTCTTTTCTCGATAAAGCAAAAAATAAATCTGAAGACACTGCACTTAAACTTACTATCATTAAAAAGTCTACTGGGGAGGATTCAGATATCATCAATATTGCCTTAGGAGATCATGTAAAAGGCATAATTAATAGTGCTAATGATGAAAATGGAGATCCGTCTCTTACTAATGGTCTTATTGAAGTCAATTCAGACAAAAAAGCACAAATTCCGGAGTCAGGTATTGTTTTTATAGCAAATCTTAATGAGGTTGATCTCGAAGAATTAGTAGCCTTAATTCCAGATAATAACTCAGAAATGTCTGATGCAGAAAACTCTCAATCAAAATCTATTTCTGTCGAAGCGGTTCTAAATATTGGGGAACTCGATGCTTATGGCTATGTTTTTAGTAACTTTAAATTAAATTTAAGGCCTGAGGATTCAGGGTTCATTGTTCAACTAGATGGAAAAGGTGCTATGGGAAACATACTTTGGGCCCCAGAGAAAAATTTAATTAAAGCAAGGTTTGAAGAATTACATTTAGTTGGATCTGATGATTCAATTGAAGAATGGGATGGGGCATACGAATCTGAAGATCCTATTATCAAAAATCCTCCCAAAATTGACTTAAAAATTCAGGAATTTTTACTTCAATCAAAATATTTTGATAATGATTTAAATGGAAATTTAACATTCCAGGCGAACAAAAGTAATGGCAAATGGTTTATCGATCTATTTAAATTCCTCAACCCTGACTATACCCTAAAAGTTACAGGTATTTGGCACGATGAAGCTCCTAAACCAGATACAGAAATAGATTTTGATTGGAAAATAACGGATTTAGATAAAACACTTGAAGAATTTAACCTTGATAAGCTCATGAAGGGTGGCACAGGTCAATTAAATGGAAAACTTTCGTGGCCAAAGAGCCCTTGGAAGTTTGATAAAGAAAAAGCTTCAGGATCTGTTTCGATTAATATTGATAAAGGAGTAATACTTGAAGCGCAACCCGGTGCGATGGGAAGGCTGTTTGGTTTGCTATCACTTCAATCACTACCCAGTCGACTGACCCTAGACTTTAGTGACCTATTTGAGGATGGATTTGTTTTTGATAGCATCGACGGCTTAGCAACTCTTGACGAAAGCACCTTGCATTCAGAAAATTTTGAAATTAAAGGACCTGCTGCTGATATCTTCATTAAAGGTGACGTCAATATCAAAGATGAAACACAAGACTTGGTTGTTACCATCACACCTAACGTAACGGACACAATGTCTGTTGCGGCGCTTGCGGGTGGTCCAATTGCTGGAGCGGCAGCCTTTATTTTACAAAAAATTCTTAATGACCCCTTAAATGAAGTATTAACTGATGAATATAGATTAACCGGTTCATGGGCAGACCCTCAAGAGACACCCATTGATAGAGATACGTTGAAAAATGTTGGGGAAGGCATAACAGAACATATAGACGAGCAAATCATCAATCCAACGCAAGAGCTATTTAAATAAGACTATAAATAATATGCAAGACTTTCAATATTCAAACAAATTTATTATTAATAAAAGTGACCTTAGTCATCAAAGCATTATTAAATATCTAGACGATATTAAAAGTAATACAGTTGATTATGCAGATATTTATTTCCAATATAGCAAAAATGAATTTTGGTCACTAGAAGATGGAGTGGTTAAAAATGGAAGTTATTCAATTGATCAGGGGGTAGGTGTACGATCAATTTCAGGAGAAAAAACGGCTTTCACCTACTCTGACGATATTTCAAATTCTGCATTAAAATCTGCTGTAAATGCAATAAATTCAATGGGTAGTCAAGGTAAAGGGAGTATTTACCAATTGCCCAAAGATAACGAACCATCACAAAAATATATCAATGAGGACCCCACACAAAGCATTGAAAATAATGAAAAAATAGAGATCTTAGAAAAAATTGATAAACTTGCTAAAACCCTAAGCCCCTTAGTTTCAAAAGTATCCGCCTCACTTGCTTGTAGCTACGATGTTATTTTAATTCAAAATCATTTTGGCAGCCTAGTCGAAGATGTCAGGCCTTTAGTTCGTTTGTCGGTTTCGGTTATTGTTGAATCAAAAGGAAAGAGAGAGCAAGGCTCCTCGGGTGGAGGTGGGAGATACAACCTAAATTATTTTGATGATGAAATATTATCCAAATATACGAAAGAGGCTGTAGATAGTGCACTCATAAATTTAGAGGCTGACGCCTCTCCTGCAGGTTCGATGACTGTTGTATTAGGTTCAGGATGGCCAGGAATACTACTCCATGAAGCAATTGGACACGGGTTAGAGGGAGACTTTAATCGAAAAGGTACCTCCGCATTTAGTAATAAAATGGGGCAACAAGTGGCTGCCAAAGGGATTCACATTGTTGATGACGGGACCATTGATGACCGACGCGGATCATTAAATGTTGATGACGAGGGTAATGCCACAAAAAATACAACACTCATTGAGGATGGAAAGTTGGTTGGATATATCCAAGATGCGCAGAATGCAAAATTAATGAACATGGAAGTGACAGGAAATGGAAGAAGGGAGTCATATGCTCACCTCCCCATGCCCAGAATGACAAACACATACATGCTAAATGGAAACCATACGAAAGAAGAGATTATAAAGTCGGTAAAAAATGGTCTGTACGCCAATAATTTTGGAGGTGGGCAAGTTGATATCACAAGTGGTAAATTTGTTTTTTCAGCATCCGAGGCTTATTTAATAAAAGATGGTCGTATTAGCCATCCAGTAAAGGGAGCTACAATTATTGGAAACGGCCCAGAAATCCTAAAACAAGTAAGTATGGTCGGCAATGACCTGAGTCTTGATTCGGGTGTGGGTACCTGCGGTAAGGATGGTCAAAGTGTTCCTGTCGGCGTTGGGCAGCCGACTTTGAAAATTGATAATATCGTAGTTGGTGGGACAAATTAAAACTTTTATTTAACGCGATTCTTATATTCAAGCGTTCTAGTGTCGATCTCAATCTTGTCACCATTATCACAAAATATAGGGACCATAAGCTCAAAATCTGTACTTAGCTTTGCCGGTTTCATAACCTTACCTGAAGTTGTGTCACCCTTTACAGCTGGCTCTGTATAGATTATTTCTCTAATTACTGAATTTGGGAGTTCTACGGATATCGGCCTTTGCTCATAAAAAACGATTTCACAGGCCATACCGTCCTCTAGAAATTTTAAGGTACTCTCCATTGCATCCTGATCGATTTCATATTGATTAAAATCTGAATCCATAAATATATAATTTGGATCAGAAAAATAAGAGTACGTTACCTCTTTTTTTTCTAAGATAACCAAATCAAATTTATCCGTTGCTTGATAGATCTTTTCAGCCGCATTTTCAGTAAGTAAATTTTTCATTTTCATTTTAACAATAGCAGCATTCTGCCTTCGGCCTGACTTTGAAATATTATATTCTGACTTGAGAACCACCATTGGATCTCCATCAACAATAATTACATTACCCACCCTTACCTCTTGTGCTGTTTTCATTTAAACCCCTCAAAATAAAATTTTTTTTTGATTATACCTTTTTAATAATCAATCTTTATAATTGTATAAGTAGTGTGAACGCCATTAATATCAATACTCACCACCTCTTCTCTTTCTCGACCTAATAATGATTTTCCCAAAGGGGATACCCAGCTTATATATTGTTTATCATGTGTTGTTTCATGCTGACCGACAATCCTTAGATTTAATTTTTTTTTATTCTTTCCATGGCATAACTCAACATAGGCCCCAAAAAAAATCTTATCTGTATTTATTTGATCATTTGGATGGATAATATCTGCATCTTCAATTATAGAAGTAAGAAACTTAATCCTAGAATCTATTTGTCTTAACTTTTTTTTCCCATAAATATAATCACCATTTTCGCTTCGATCACCATTTCCAGCTGCCCAAGAGACAATCTCAACAATCTTAGGTCTGTCATGTTTAAAAAGCTTAGAAAGCTCTTCTTGAAGTCTCTTAAAACCCTCCGAAGTTATGTAGTTATTTCCTATAACCATGTGGTTCCTAAAATTTTTTCTTTGATTTTGAGTTAAAATTAAAGCCAATGATAAATGAATCTTATACCGCTATAGTCTGTGAGAACGATATCCAAGTAAATGATATTCGGCTTACCTTTAAAAAACAATCAAACAGTAATGTATTAAAAATCCCCAAGATTATAACAATAGATAATTGGCTTGCCAGTGAATACCAAGACTATCTTATCATTGAAAAGATAGAGGAATTATATGTACTAAACGGCATTGAGGAAAAAATTATCTGGGAAGATATTATAAATAGTGACCTAAAGAAAAGACAAGAAAGCAAGGTATCAGACATTACTAACATAGCGCAGCAAGCAATAAACGCTAACAGAATTATATCGACGTACCATATTGATGCTAAAGAATTACAAAAAAATATGGCCTATAAAGAGCCTAAATATTTCCTAGAATGGCGAAATGAATTTCAAAAGGAATGTTTAAAAAAAGGACTTACGACAAAATATGATTTTATAAATAAATTCACACAGTTTCAGCAAGAAAAAGCAATTATTAAGAATGAAAAAATATTACTTATTAATTTCGATGAGTCTAAGAGCAGTCATAAAAGACTCATTACAGAGCTCAGTAAAAATAATGAAATTAGAAATGATCTAGCTAATAAAAAAATTAAATGCGTACCCACTCAAAATGCATATCAGAACTATGATCATGAGATATCAGCAGTTATAGAGTGGATTCAAGAGAAAAAATCAAAAAAACAACATAGATTACTCATTATGTCCCCCGCTCTTGAAAAAATACAGGTAAAGCTCCAAAATGCCATTGATAGAAACATTCAACCATCTATTTTTAAAGATATACAATCAAGAAGTCTTATAAATACTAGCCTTAAAAGACCCTTATCTGCTGAACCAATAATACGAGCTGCTTTAATTTTAATTAAGATTAATGAAAATAAGCTCCTATCAATTAAAGAATTAAGCGAACTATTTTTATTCGATAACTGGTTATCAAGGAATATATTTATTGAAAAGCAATATTTTGCGAGCATGATAAAAGGGAGTAAGAAGAAATTTATCTCATTAACAGACCTCCAAAATTTATTAAAAAAAACATTTTCAGATAGTCGAAATGAAGATATAAATAAGTTGATCAATGCCTTTAATATTTCAGAGATGAATAGAGATGAATGGCCTAAGTATAATAACGCCACCGCATGGGGAGAGCTTATATTAAGCTACCTAGATCAAATAAAATTTGGAAAAATAAATCAATTAATACATTTTGAAAACAATAATTTAAAACATTTTTTTAAAGTATTAAATCAATTAAATTTTAGTCATGTTATTCCTAAAAAACTAAGGCTAGAAGACTATTCTCGATACCTAGAATACTATCTAGAAAATTTTGTACCCAACCAACCTAATGAGGAGTCATCCATCGATATTTATGGATTTTACGAAAATCCCTCAAATGAATATGACGGTATATGGTTAATGAATATGAATGATAATTTTTGGCCAAGCAGTGATGAATATAATCCTTTTTTATCCAAGAAAATTCAAGAAAAATATAATTTATTTAATTATACCCATCACAAAAAATTGTATTTACATAAAATAAACCGGCTTACGAAGTTATCTCCATCGCTGTCTATATCATTTTCACTTAAGGATAATGACACGCTTCTTTCAGCCTCACCGTGGAATAAAACAAATATTAATAAACATCCGTTAATTGAAAAAAAAACAAAATCACTACTAAAAGTCAATCAACACTTAATTGATGACCATCAAGCCACCCCTCTAACAACTAATGATGAGTTTATTATTAAGAGTGGGCGGAATACTATTGAAAACCAAAACAAATGCCCTGCCTGGGCTTTTTATGCCAATAGGTTGGGATGCTCACAATACGCAACGGATGAACAAGATGAGATTACTAAAGGCTCCGAAGGCTCTCTCGTTCATAGAGCTTTAGAACTTTTTTGGCGTAGATGTAAGTCATCAGAGACGCTCTTATCGATGGATGAGTCTGAACTTCATAATCACATTGAAGGTTGCGTCGAACAAGCCTTAAGAGAGTTCTTATCAACCCATAATGAGATAGATAGCCGGTTGTTATCAATGCAAAATAAATATTTACAAAGCATACTCCATCGGTGGTTGTCCGAAGAAAAATTAAGGCCATCATTTACTATAGACATGCTTGAAAAATCCTATGAGATTAAAATAAAAAATATTAAATTTAAGATTCGTATCGATCGAGTTGATAGAATTGATGGGGACCATAAGCTGCTAATTGATTATAAAACAGGGAAAAATGTCATATCCAGAAAAGCATTATTTTCTAATGACTTAACGGATCTTCAACTTCCCATTTACGCATGCTTTACATCGATTAATGGGCTAAGTGGCGTTGCTATTGGACATATCAACAGGGGTAAAATAAACCTTTATGGAGTCTTATCTTCGGACAATAATACCATTTCAAAACAACTCAGTTCTAAGATAGATAATTCAGCCATCAAGGATTGGCATTCCCTAACGAACTTATGGCGTAATAAAATTGAAAATATTGTTGAACAATATCTATCAGGAAATGCCGCAGTTACCTTTGATGAAAATACAGATTTTACATATTGCGACGTATCACCTTTGCTAAGATTAGCCGAAAAAAAATATCAATTTGAGCTCTATGGATAACTTAACTCAACATCCATCCGACCATCAAGTAAGAAAAAAAGCTCTAGGGCAAGGCTCTTTTATTGTCCAAGCACCAGCAGGCTCAGGGAAGACATCATTATTAGTTAAAAGGTTTCTAAATCGACTTCTTGAGGTTAAATCGTCTAAGGAAGTCCTAGCACTTACCTTCACTAATAAAGCTGCAGCAGAGATGGCTCAAAGACTAAAAGAAGCGTTAGAAGGAAAGAGTAAAGATAACGAGATAAAAAAAATTGTAGAAAAAATATCAAAGCATGCCTTAAAAAGTCAATGGGATGAGGGTTATATTGATTCGCTCATGGTTATGACAATCGATAAGCTTGCTCTTCGGTTGATTAAACAAACACCGATACTAAGCAGTTCGGGTGTCAATTTTCTAACAGATGAAGACCCTGATGACCTATACAGGGAAACTATAAGGGAAACTATTACTTCAAATGCTGAAAATCATTTGCTATTTAAATACTTTGATTACGATTATCACAAACTGACCGAGCAATTGTTATCTTTAATAAGTAAAAGAGATCAATGGCTCCCGATAGTGAGTGGCTTATTAAGATCAGATGATAAGAATATTGAGGAAATTTATGAAAGCTACTACACCAATGAATTAAACATATGGGTCGAAGAAAAAATTAAACCTTACTTTACAAATGAAGACCTTAAAGAGCTAGAAATAATAGTAAATTATTCAGCAGATAATAAAAACATTGATCATAAAGATAAACTAAGGTCATCAATTAATGATGAATTCTGGTTCTACATTCGCGATCTATTATTAACCAAAAGCGGTAAGCAAATACGTAAAAAAATTGATGCCTCAAGCGGAATCCCTGCAACAAATGAGGGTAAAGAAATAAAAGAAAGGTTATTAAAATTAATAGAATTAAAAATTAATAAATTCAATATTTTAATTGATTTTTTTAATGTAATAGATCAAAAAAATATAGTTGATATATACCCCTTGATTAGGCCTTTTTGTCTGCTGCTAATTGACATGGTCACTAGGTTAAATGAAAAATTTAAAGAACGAAGAATCATTGATTTTACTCAGATTATGGGTAATGCTGTTGAGGCATTAAGGGACACTCATCTCCCCTTGATACTTGATCAAAATATTTCGCATATTCTGGTTGACGAATTTCAAGATACCAATGAATCTCAACTTAATTTTATAGAGCTTCTTACTCAGAATTTTGCTGGTAACCCAGAAAAATCTTTTTTTGCTGTCGGTGATCCCATGCAATCAATTTACCGATTTAGGAAAGCTGAAGTTGAAATATTTAGTCGAGTTCAAAAGAATGGGATTAGTGATTTAAAACTTACTTCTCTTTTTCTTAAGGTAAATTTTCGATCTAATAAGAATATTATTGATTGGCTAAATAATAGCTTTTCAAAAGCATTCCCTTTAATTGATGATTCTGATGAAGGTTCTGTTCCCTATTCTAGTTGTGAATCGAGTAACAACAATCTAGAGGGTGGAATGGAATTAATCACCCTTACTTGTGATACAAAAAGTAAAGCTGCGCAATATGAAGCTGAGGCTCTTTACGTTTTAAATGTGATCAAGAGTACAAGGAAATCTAATCCTGATGCCAGTATTGCCGTTCTAACCAGATCAAAAGCTCACCTGAGCGAACTCATCACTCTAATAAATAAGAAAGATACCTCCATACCCATTGATGCAATTGAAATGTCAAAAATTTTATCTAATCAGACGTTCGCAGATATTTTATGTTTAACTAAAGCATTATTCGACTTTAGTGATAGAACAAATTGGATAGCAGCCCTAAAATCACCTTGGTGTGGTCTATCTATAAATGATCTAGTTTTATTATTTGAAAAAGATCACAAGTCATTAATCTGGGAATTAATTAATAACATTGATAACACGAGTCGACTTGATAAGAACAGTGCGAGAAGGTTAAGAAGTTTTGTTGAAGTCATTAGCGAAAATATTCAGTATCGAGGACGAATATCACACAGATACTTCGTTGAGGGTATTTGGCGACAATTGAATGGGGAAGAGTCTATGGTTGATTCGAACGACATTCAAAATATCGATCTCTTCTTAGAGCTGCTTGAAGAAGCTAGCGAAATATTATCAATTGATTTTATAAAATTAGAGCGATTAATAGAAAATAAATTTATATCAAAGACAAGCATTCAAAAAAATTCAATTAAGTTTCTGACTATACAGAAATCAAAGGGTTTAGAGTTTGATCATGTCATCATTCCCAACCTAAATAAAAGAACAAGGAATGAAGAGTCAGATTTGGTACTTTACGACAAATCTACCTTATCTATTAAGAATCCAGGAAATAATAAAAATCTTCATAGCTATCATGCATACAAAGAACGTAAAAGATTAGATAATGAAAAAATTCGTTTGTTATACGTGGCAATGACCCGCGCAAAAAATAAGTGCTACCTAATTGGAACAGTTAAAAAAGAAGGTGATTTAGTGATGCCAAATTCAGGTACGTTCATGAACATTTTATGGCCATTCTTTAGCAATAAATTTACAGAAATTGCGACTCCTGAGGATGAAAATAGCTTTGAAAAATTTATTCCTAAACTAAGAAGATTAAATGACAATTTTTATTCAGGGGATAAAAGATACAAGCGGTCAATTGTTACCGAAGAATTAACATTTTGTTACCCTAATGTGAGTACGGATATACAAAGGTTTACAGGGAATATTGTGCACAAATATTTAGAAATTATTGTTAAAAAACAATTAGATATTGATAAAATATTATGTAATAAATTAGATTATACTGAATCACTTTATTTAGGAAAAAGTTTTAAAAAAAAGGATATTAAAATCGGCTTAAATTTAGTGAAGAAATCATTAGAGATGCTAAAAAAAACCTCTGATGGCCGATGGATTTTAAATAGATATTTAGCTGATAATTCTGAAGTTAGCTACCTTTTAGAAAGCAACAACACAACCACTCAACATATCCCAGATAGAAGTTTTATTGAAAACGATGTCCAATGGATTATTGATTATAAAACACCCTTCTCACCTATTAAGAATTTAGCTGTTGAAGCAAAAAAACATTTACCCCAGCTGCGATTATATGAAACAATTTTTAAGGGTAATAAAAGAGCTATTCAAAAAGCTATTTACTTTGCTCCCCAAGGAAAATTAATTAAACTTTGAGGTCATCAATTTTTTTTGTGATAAACGTTACTCTTTTTGCGACCTCTTCTTCTTCAAGAGCAACTTTTAATTTATCAGGTCCGTTCATCTTAAATCGATGATCACTTTGAATTAAATCAATTAATTTTATTGGGTCGATGCTAGCGTTTTTCTGAAATGTAATCTCGGTTGATTTTTTATTTGAATCAATTTTTATTATTTCTGTTGAAGCTATATCTATTCTTAATTTATGAAATATTACAAGATCCTTAGTTTGTTCTGGCATTTGGCCAAACCTATCTATCAATTCTTCTTTTAGTGCCACTAATTCATCTTGACTCTTACAGCTTGAAAATCTTTTATAAATTACTAGCCTTTCGTTGGTGTTAGGGCAGTATGTTTGGGTCAGTATGGTTGGGGTATGAAGGTTAATCTCTCTATTAGATGTAATTGGTTTTTCTAGATCCAGTTCCTCTCCTGCTTTGATTTGTTTAATTGCTTTATTTAACATTTCCATATACAGACTGAAGCCAATTTCATGCATTTGACCACTCTGATTGTCGCCAAGGAGCTCACCAGCACCACGAATTTCTAGATCATGTATGGCTAGATGGTACCCCGCCCCTAAATCCTCCATGAGTTGAATGGCCTCCAGTCGTTTTTTTGCGTTTGATGTTAACTTTCTATCTTCATCTATCATTAAGTAAGCGTATGCCTGGTGGTGCGACCGTCCCACCCTTCCTCGCAGTTGATGAAGCTGTGCAAGTCCAAACTTGTCAGCTCTATTCATGATGATTGTATTGGCAGATGGGATATCGATACCGGTTTCAATGATTGTAGAACAAAGCAATATATTGATTCTATGTTGATGGAAGTCTTGCATCACGCTTTCTAGTTCTTTTTCCTTGAGTTGGCCGTGTGCAATACCAATTCTTGCGTCGGGGAGTAGCTTAGACAACTTTTCATACATGAACTGAATGGTATTAACCTCATTATGAAGGAAATATACCTGCCCCCCTCTATTAAACTCTCTCGAAACAGCCTCATTTATAATGCCCTGGCTAGAATTAACGACAAAAGTTTTAATAGGAAGTCTTTTTTCAGGGGGGGTAGAAATGATTGAAAACTCTCTTAGTCCCTCCATCGCCATTGATAAAGTTCTTGGTATTGGTGTGGCTGTGAGTGCTAAGACATCAACATTTTTTCTGAATGCCTTTAGCTTCTCCTTTTGCCGAACACCAAATCTATGTTCCTCATCAATCACAATTAGCCCAAGATCTTTAAATTTGACGTCAGGTTGAATTAATCGATGTGTCCCAATAATTATATCTATTTGCCCATTTTCAAGCTTTTTCAAGGACTCTAATTGTTGTTTCTTTGACTTAAACCTTGATATTTCTTCAATCTTTATTGGCCATTTTGCAAACCTGTCACTAAAATTTGAAAAATGCTGTTCTGCTAAGAGGGTTGTTGGGACTAAAATAATTACTTGTTTATTATTTAAGACTGAAATAAACGCTGCCCTCAGGGCGACTTCTGTTTTTCCGAATCCCACATCACCGCATATTAATCTATCCATGGGTTTGGGAGACTCCATATCGTGGATTACTTTTTCAATGGCTGTTTGTTGATCTATTGTTTCCTCAAATGGAAACTCATCACAAAAAACTTCGTAATCCTTAAGGTTTATTTTTGAGCTATAACCTCGTTGAATTGATCTTTTTGCGTATAGATCCAGTAATTCTGCGGCAGTATCATGAATTTGCAGTAATGCTTTCTTTTTTGCTTTATCCCATGCCCCACTCCCTAGTTTATGGATGGGTGCTGACTCACTTGGACCACCCGAATACCTTGAAACTAAAAAAAGATTTGAGACTGGGACATAAAGCTTATCATCCCTCTCGTAGTGCAGTAACAAAAACTCAGTCATGCCATCACCATAATCTAAATCAACCAAGCCCTGGTATCTGCCTACCCCATGAAGCTCATGAACCACGGGGTCTCCTAAATTAAGCTCTGTAAGATCTTTAACAATCCCGTCTTCATTAAAGCTCTTATTTCTATTTTTTTTCTTAATTTGCTTAACGAAGTTAGGAAAAATTTCATTTTCGGTGATTACTATAAACTCATCATGAAAAAATCCTTTATGAAGCGGGCTTGAGATTAAACATACTTTTTGATCTGATAAAGTAAAATCTTGCCAAGTCTCAATTTCTTTAAAATTTTGGTCTGACTGCTTTAATAATTCAGCAATCGACTCTCGGCGACCTAAGCCATCTGTGCAAATCAAAATCCTTTTTTTACTGTTGCCTATGAATTCTTTTAATTTCCTCAAGGGGGGTAACTCGTCTCGGTCTATAGCAACATCGAATTGAGTTGGCGTGGAAATTTTTGATTTTTTTATTTGTTCAGATTGGTTAATTTTTTTGAAAAATTGATCAGTTGGTAATAATAGATCAGTTGTTTCTAAGACAGGTCTTTCAGGATCGTATGCATACAGACGGAATCTACACTGCGCTTCAGATTGATAGTCTGTGGCAGCTTTATGTACATCTCCTAACTGGAGGGTTATGTCACTAGGGTTAATATAATCGAAAATTGTATTGGTATTTTCAAAGAATAGAGGCAGATACCATTCAATACCAGCAAATGGTGTCCCTTTGCTGATATTTTTGTATGGCTTTGATTTAGATAAGTCTCCGTTAAACTTTTCACGATAATTTTCCCGAAATTGACTAACGCCATCAGAGTCAATAGGAAATTCTCTTGCTGGTAATAGTTTGATTTTATTTGTTGGATACAAGCCACGCTGTGTATCAACATCAAACGTCCTTATCGTATCAATTTCATTTCCAAAAAAATCGATTCTGTAGGGGACGATTGAGCCCATTGGATAAATATCAATGATGCTGCCACGAATCGCAAACTCTCCAGGGCTTAAAACCTTATCGACATTAAAGTAACCATTTTCAATCAATCTGGTTTTAAATGCCTCAATATCCACCTCTTGCTTTACTTTAAAATCAAAACTAAATTTTTCTATATAAGATTTAGGGGGAAGAAAATGTAAGGCAGTTGTGATTGGTAAAAGGTTGATATCAAACTCATTCTGCGTCATCTGATAAAGAGCAAGTAACCTTTCTGAAGTAAGTTCTGGATGGGGTGATATTTGATCGTAGGGAAGTGTTTCCCAGTCAGGCAAATGGTTAATTCTTAATTCAGGATAGAACCATATTAATTCTTCTTTTAGTGAGATAGCGTCAAATACATTCGCGGTAAATATATTTAATGATTTTTTTTTGTCTTTTAGATGGCTGTAAAAAACCCTACCAATCTCGATGCTATGAGAGGTATTAGTTTCAAACATAAATCCTTTCTTCAAAAGGTTTTTCTTTTGCGACGTTGCCATTAATTGCTATCTTTAATCAAGGAGGTATTATAAGCATGAATGAATTAATTGAAATGAGTTTTCATGAATGATAAAGAATTAGTAGCGTATGCCGCACTTGATTATGTTGAGGATAATTCAATTGTTGGCCTTGGGACCGGCTCTACAGCAGATATTTTTATTAAAATGCTTGCGGAAAAAATCAGTAATGAATCATTGAATATATCTGTGGTGGCAAGCTCGGTCATTAGCCAGAAAAAAGCAAATGATGCAAAATTAAATTACATATCTATTGATCAAGTTACCTCAATTGATCTCTATGTTGATGGTGCTGATGAAATAACTCAAGATTTAGAGATACTAAAGGGTCGTGGTTTCGATCTGATTCGAGAAAAGCTCTTAGCGCAAGTGAGTGAAAAGTTTATTGTAATAGGTGATAATTCCAAAATTGTTTCTAAAATCGGTCAAAATTACTTAATTCCTATCGAAATTACGCCAATTGCATGGAAAATTACAAAAAGTTTGGTTGAGAAAATTGCAAAAAAATGTGTAGTTAGAGAAAATATGGAGAAAAATGCATTTGCTATCTCATCCTATGGAAACTTTGTACTCGATTGCGAGTTTAATTATTCAAATTTGGATGATCTCGCAAGAGACATAGCTAACATCCCCGGTGTTTTCGAGCATGGTTTGTTCTTAAAATTGGCTTCATTGGCTATTATCGCTGATGCGGGAAAGGTAAGAAAAATATCAATTTAGCTTTAATTTTTAGCTTGAATGATCTTGACTCCATTCATATATGAAACCAATGCTTCGGGCACCTCAACATCTCCATTCTCTAATTGATAATTTTCAATAATTGCAACCATCGCTCTTCCCACTGCAATGCCTGAACCATTCAATGTATGAAGGAGTTTATTTTTCTTATCGCTGTCTTTAAATCTAGCCTTTAATCTTCTTGCTTGAAAATCCTCGCAGTTAGAAATAGAGGATATTTCTCTGTAGCAATCTTGTGATGGCATCCAAACTTCAATATCAAAGGTCTTGGCAGCCCCAAAACCCATATCTCCTGAACATAAACTCATCACCCTGTATGGAAGTGCTAATTTTTTTAAAATAAGCTCTGCATGGCTAAGCATTTCATCAAGCACATCATAGCTCTGGCTAGGATGACATATCTGAACAAGCTCAACCTTATCAAACTGATGCTGTCTGATCATCCCCCGCGTATCCTTTCCATAAGAGCCAGCTTCGGATCTAAAACAAGGAGTTAAGGCTGTCAGTTTGATGGGTAATTCATTTAAATCAACTATACTATCTCTTACAAAATTGGTTAATGGGACTTCGCCAGTTGGAATTAGATATAGCTTTTCATCACTACCCCCTTTCTTTGTGATAAATAAATCCTCTTCAAACTTTGGTAGCTGCCCTGTACCTTTAAGTGAATCGTAGTTAACCAAGTAAGGTGTGTAACACTCCTCATAACCATGTTCTTGAGTTTGTATATCTAGCATGAATTGACCGAGAGCTCTATGCAGACTTGCAAGACCAGATCGAATAGAAGTAAATCTGGCACCAGATAACTTTACTCCTAAATCAAAATCTAAGCCTAAACTTTCGCCTATATCTACATGGTCTTTTACCTTAAAAGAAAATTCTTTTTTTTCTCCCACTTCCTTTATCACTTCGTTATCGTTCTCGCTTTGTCCAATCGGAACTGACTCGTGAGCTAAATTGGGTATATCGAGTAAAAATTCTTGGATTTTATTTTGTACTTCCTCTAGGGCACCATTTTGCACTTTCAGTAAATCATTTGTTTGACCTACCGACTTCATATGCTCAGTGACATCATTTCCCTTTGATTTTTCAACGCCTATTTTTTTAGAGAGGTCGTTCCTTGATTCTTGAAGCTCCTGGACCTTGACTTGCAAATTTCTTCTTTCATTTTCAAGGCCGATAAAACTTTTTTTATCAATCTTAAAACCTCTTGAATTTAACCTAGATTCAACCTCATCAATATTATTTCTAAGTAAATTAATATCTATCATAAAAGTTATTCCGTTTTATTTTTATTGTAATGTTGATCTAATTGTTTCAAAAACTCTTTTTTTTCACTAATTTTTTTTTCTAATCCACGATCTGTTGGATTATAAAATTCTACAGGGTCTATCTCGTCAGGAAAATATTTTTCTCCAGCAGCATAGGCATAATTTTCATTGTGCGCATAACGATAGTTTTTTCCATAACCCATATTATCCATTAATTTTGTAGGTGCATTTCTGAGGTGCATGGGAACATCAAGGTGACCTTGATTCTGTATAAATGACTTAGCAGTATTAAATGCCTGGTAAGCGCTATTACTCTTAGGTGCCATTGACAGATAAATAACGGCGTTACTTAAGGCTAGTTCTGCCTCAGGAAAACCTAGCCTTTCATAAATTTGATAGGCCTCTAAAGCTATTGTTTGTGCTCTTGGGTCAGCGATACCAACATCCTCAATAGCAATCCTTATAATGCGCCTTGCCAAATACAATGGATCAGCTCCACCGTCGAGCATTCTTAAAAGCCAGTAAAGTGAAGCGTCTGGGTTTGAGCCTCTAACCGATTTATGTAATGCTGAGATTTGATCATAAAATTGCTCCCCTCCTTTATCGAAACGCCTTGATTTATCAGACATAGTGTTTTTAATATCATCAGAATCAATCTTTAAATTTTTTTCTGTAAAAGCCTTTAAACAAACTATCTCCAACAAATTAATCAGCTTACGTCCATCCCCATCTGAGAATTCAAAAATTATTTTTTTTGCATCATCCGTAATGGTTAAATCATTAAATTCGCCTATCGCTCTCTTAAGAATTTTATCTAACTCTGCTGTTGTTAGCGCTTTTAATGAGTAGATCTGGCAGCGACTTAGTAATGCTGAATTAACTTCAAAAGATGGATTTTCTGTCGTAGCTCCAATAAATACAATTAATCCTGATTCAATATGAGGTAAAAACGCATCCTGTTGGCTTTTGTTAAACCTATGCACCTCATCAACAAATAAAATTGTTTTTTTATTTTGTTGGTCTCTCATAAATTCAGCTTTATCAATGGACTCTCTAATTTCTTTTACCCCAGATAAAACTGCTGAAATAGAAATAAAGTGTGCGTCTATCGTATTCGATATAACTTTTGCAATACTTGTCTTACCAACACCTGGTGGCCCCCATAAAATAATAGAGGGAAGGTTGCCTGTCTCAATCGCAACCCTCAGAGATTTACCTTTAGAAAAAATATCGGTTTGGCCAACAATCTCATCAAGCGTTTTTGGTCTTAATTTTTCAGCAAGTGGTATTGAGATTTCAGAGGCCATCTAATTTTTAATCACATCAATGCCATCAGGATAATTAAATAAAAATTTACCCACATTGATACCTTGGTTTTGAATTATTTTAGAAAATTCAATTGTTGTTTCATTATCAAAATTATCAATAATTTTCATTTCTTTGAGTTGGTCAAGATTAAATTTAAAAAGGACCTGCTTAAAAAAAGCTCGATCCAGATCCTTTGGTGTTGCTTCATATTCTTTAGTGTTGCTTGAGTTTGAAATTAATTTTGTATTAAAAAATTCATGAACATTATCTGATACCAGAAGCATTGCTGGACTAATACCTACTTGCTTATCAAGCTTACTGACAATCACCTGTTTTAAATCTGGGTCATATAAATATAGAAACTCACCATCACTTATAATTTCATTTTCTGAGGGTGCTTTATACTTCCATCGAAAATAATTTGGCTTCATAAACATTACACTGCCAATAGATTCATCAATTAGTTGGTCAGTTGAGTCTTTTACAATTTGGGTAAAGTTTGCATTAAACGAATTTAATTTGACCAGTATTTTTTCTAATTTATTATTTTCAGCGCAAACACCCAGAGAGAGAGAAAATAAAATTATAAATTTAATCATTTGTATTTGATGAAATTATTTCTCTATTACCATTGCTTTGCATAGGGGTAACTAACCCTGCTTTTTCCATATCTTCAATAATTCTTGCTGCGCGATTATAACCAATCCTTAGATTTCTCTGCACATAAGAAATTGAGGCCTTTCTTGATTGAATCACAATTTGAACTGCCTCGTCATATAGTGGGTCCCTTTCTCCTCCAATCTCACCCCCATCAGATACGCCATCAACTTCGATTGGATTTAAAACCTCATCTATATATTGCGGAGTCCCTTTTGATTTAAGGAAATCAACCACCTTATGGACTTCTTGATCGGAAACAAATGCGCCATGAATTCGGTCAGGATAGCTAGTACCTGGTGGCATATAGAGCATATCACCCTTACCGAGTAATGTTTCAGCACCCATTTGATCAAGTATGGTTCTTGAGTCAACTTTGCTTGATACCTGAAACGCAATTCGTGAGGGAATATTTGCTTTTATTAACCCCGTAATTACGTCAACTGAGGGGCGTTGCGTTGCAAGAACTAAATGTATTCCCGACGCTCTCGCTTTTTGCGCAAGTCTCGCAATTAATTCCTCTATTTTTTTACCCATTACCATCATTAGATCTGCTAGCTCATCAATGACGATAACTATTAAAGGAAGCTCCTCAAGTACCTCTGGCTCCTCAGGGTTTAGGCTAAACGGATTAGTTAAAGGCTTATCTTTTGTTGCAGCCTCTTTTAATTTTTGATTAAAACCAGCAAGGTTCCTCACACCGAAAGCTGACATAAGCTTATATCTTCTATCCATCTCAGCAACAGCCCAATTTAGAGCATGGCTCGCTTGACTCATGTCCGTTATAACGGGGGACAACAAATGGGGAATGTTATCGTAAACAGAAAGCTCTAACATCTTTGGGTCAATTAAAATCATTTTTACCTGATCGGACGTTGCTTTATACAACAAGCTCAAAACCAGTGCATTTATTGCCACCGATTTTCCAGCACCCGTTGTTCCAGCAATTAATAAATGTGGCATTTTTGATATATCAGCAACCGCTGGGTTACCCGCAATATCCTTTCCAAGAGCTATAGTAAGTAAGCTTGGTGTGTCTGCAAATATTTTAGAATTCATTATTTCAGAAAGAAAAACTATTTGTCTGTTTGGATTTGGTATTTCAAGCCCCATGTATGTTTTACCAGGAATCGTCTCAACAACTCTAATGCTTGAAACTGATAATGCCCTGGCTAGGTCTTTTGATAAATTTATCACTTGGCTACCTTTTACGCCGGCTGCGGGTTCAAGTTCATATCTAGTTATGACTGGACCAGGTTGGGCTGTAATAACTTTTGCTTCGATTCCAAAATCAAGTAATTTTTTTTCAATAAGTCGAGAAATAAATTCAATTGTCTCTGCACTCTGTGGGTTTATTTTTGTTGATGGCTCATCTAGTAGGTGAATTGGAGGTAAACCCTGCTCACCCTCACCAAATAAATTCTTTTGTTTTTCTTTGATTGCGCGCTTACTCTCTTCTATATTTTTTTGATTATCAACAATAGTTACAGGCTCCCTATCAACAAACTTCTTTCTTTCCTTTTCAACAAGGACAAATCTTTCTTTTTCAAGTTTTTTACCCTCCTTTCTATCTTGCCAATCTATGAATAAATCTTTGAGGAATGTTATGAAGTTAAAAATAAAGTTGCCTAAAGACTCAGAGATAACGATCCAAGACCACCCAGTAAACAAACTAAATCCAATTGCAAATGAGAATAACAAAAAGATTAAACCCCCTTCGTAGCCGAAGGTTTGAACAATAAATTGGTTAGTTATGTTACCAACCATACCACCCTGCTCGGTTGGAAAGCTTGCATTGACTTTAACTATATAGCCAGCCTCAAAAGCAGATGACGAAAATATTAATAATAAAAAACCAAGGTAATGAACAATTAAAAGATGTTTCTTGTTATAACCCTCATCCTCGATTCTTGGATAGATTAAAAAAATACTATAAACACTTAAAAAAACAAGCCACCAAGCAGACAAACCAAAAATTGATAGCATGAGATCTGAAAAGTATGCACCCACAACTCCTGCTAAATTTTGAATGACTTCATTGCCACCACTATGTGTCCATGCAGGGTCGTTAACAGAAAAAGTGCTAAGTGCTAGGGTAATATATACACCAAGAAAAAGTAGCGTAAGCCAAGATGCTTCCCTCATAATCCTACTTGCTAATTTTCTTGTAGATGCCTGCGATTCAATAATTTTTTTATTCGCAGCTTTTGATTTTTTAGTAAATAACAATTTTTAATTTTTTACGATTTGGTTATTAAAATTATATCAGTATGTTTACTAATTGCACTTATCGCGGATTAAATAATAAATTGTATTCAGTTAATGTTTGATTCATATTGATTGCTCATCTAAAATTATGCTAATTTAAAATCAAATCGAGTAAACTTTTTATGTCAAAACATTCCAATTTAATAATACTAGGATCAGGGCCAGCAGGATATAGCGCGGCGATTTATGCTGCTAGAGCAAATTTAAAACCAACACTTATCACAGGTGTTGAGCAAGGTGGTCAATTGATGACAACTACTGATGTTGATAATTGGCCTGCTGATGCCGATGGAGTTCTTGGTCCTGACCTGATGAGTCGGTTTGAAAAGCATGCCCTTCGATTTAATACTGATATTGTTTTTGATCAAATTCATACGGCCGACCTTCTTAAGGCCTCTAAAGAAAAAAAACCTTTCCGCTTGATAGGAGATGAATCCGAATACACATGTGATTCTCTCATCATTTCTACAGGTGCTTCAGCAATGTATCTTGGTATTGAAAGTGAAAATAAATTTCTTGGAAAGGGAGTTTCAGCTTGTGCAACTTGCGATGGTTTCTTTTACAAAGACAAAGAAGTAGCTGTTGTAGGTGGAGGAAATACTGCAATTGAAGAAGCTCTCTATCTATCAAATATTGCAAGCAAAGTCACATTGATTCATCGGAGAGACAAATTTAGAGCTGAGGCAATTCTTGTTGATAAGATTTATGAAAAGGTAGAAGAAGGAAAAATAGTCCTTGAGCTCCATAAAACCCTTGATGAAGTTATTGGTGATGATAGCGGAGTAACTGGAATAAGAATTAAAGACGTTAATTCAAATTCAATTAAAGAAATAAATTTGTTAGGTGTATTTATTGCCATAGGTCATAAACCAAATACTGAATTATTCCAAAAGCAACTAAAAATGGAAAATGGATACATTGTTACAGAATATGGGAGGGATGGAAACTTCACTCAGACAAGCATACCCGGCATCTTTGCCGCAGGAGATGTTCAAGACCACGTTTATAGACAAGCTATAACGAGCGCTGGAACTGGTTGTATGGCCGCTCTTGATGCAGAGAGATTTCTTTCGAAGAATGACTGACGAGGAGGATATATTTAGAGATGCAGTCAAGGGGGTAAAGCCCTTAAAAATTAAGTCGCCTAAGTTCCAAAAAACTATCAAAAAACCCAAACCAATAGCAAAAAAATTTATAGAAGATGAAAAAAAAGCCTTACTTGACTCCTTAAGCGATGATTTTATTTCAACGGAAAATGAATCTGGAGAGGAACTAAGATACTTAAAAAAAGGACATTCTCCAGATATTCTTAATAAGTTGAAAAAAGGTTATTGGGTTACGCAAAAATCTATTGACCTTCATGGGCTAATCTCAGAGGAAGCAAAGTCATATATTGTCAATTTCATCAGTGACTGTAAAAAAAAGAAGGTAAGGTGCATAAAAATTATTCATGGTAAAGGCTTGCGCTCTCATAATAAGGAGCCTATTTTACGCAACAAAGTTAAAAATTGGCTGATACAAAAAGAAGAGGTAATTGCTTATGTTGAAGCGCCTCGACATGATGGTGGAAGTGGTGCAGTGCTGGTCTTACTGAAGGAGTATTAAAGAACCAATTAAAATGATTCTATTAAGCACGAACATTGTGCAGCAATTCCTTCAGACCTTCCAATAAACCCCATCATTTCTGTTGTTGTAGCTTTAATATTTACTTGTGATTCTTCACACTTACAGTCAACCGCAATATTTTCAATCATTTTAGGAATGAATTCAGATAACCTGGGTGACTGACAAATAATGGTCGCATCAATATTAATAATCTTAAATTTTTTTGACTCAACTAATCCAATAACTTCTGTCAAAAGATCCCGAGATTTTGCATTTTTAAAGGTAGGGTCTGTGTCAGGAAAGTGTTGCCCAATATCCCCCATACCACTTGCACCTAGTATTGCATCCATGATAGCGTGAATTAATACATCTGCATCGGAATGCCCCTTTAGGCCAAGATGAAAATCAATTAAAACTCCCCCAAGAATTAATTTTCTCTTCGAAACAAGCTGATGTACATCATAACCCTGACCCACTCTAATCATGAATGGTTCCTTTTATAAGTTTATCAACTCTCATTAAGTCCTCCGGGTATGTGATCTTAAAATTTTCTAAACTGCCCTTGACAACCTTTGGCGATAATCCGAGAGCCTCTATTGCTTCAGATTCATCAGTTGGGTTGCCTTTAAATGATGTTAACGCTCTTTTAAGAAGGTTAAATCTGAACATCTGCGGTGTTTGAGCTAACCAAATTTCATCTCTTTTTTCTGTACAAGTTATGTGTTGTTTCTTATCAACTCTTTTAACCGTATCAAGTGCTGGGATTGCTAAGACCCCCCCAACTTTATCATCAACAACCTCTTTTATAAAATTATTCACAAGTGATTCAGTGATGCCAACCCTAGCAGCATCATGAACCATAATCCAATCTTCTTTTTGAATATCTTCTCCAATAATTTCAAGTGCATTTAAAACTGTTTCTGATCGAGAAGAACCACCACAATCAGTCAATGTTGTTTTTTTTGAAAATTGACAACTTAGGCTTTCAATATATTTCTGATTTTTATTGAGAGCGACTGTTATGGTTTTTATAGCTACAAGCTTTGAAAATATAGATTCAACAAATTCAAGGATCGTTTTTCCATGAAAATTTGAGAATTGTTTTGGGATATTGGATCCCATTCGAGAACTTTCTCCTGCAGCTGGGATTATAAGATGTATATTCTGCATACTAAAGTTTAGCATGCAGAAAAAAATATAGTTTTAATATTTTTTATATTTATTCAGAGGAAATTGAATTAATTTTATGGATTGATATATCAGCACCATTAAATTCTTCCTCTTCTGACAATCTAAAGTTAAACATTTTATGAATGATTGAGTAAACGATATAACCTCCTGCGAGGGCTATAAAAACACCCACAATAGTACCAACCAATTGCGACAAGAAAGTAACCCCTCCAAGACCACCAAATAACTCTAACCCAAAAATACCAGCAGCAATTCCACCCCATGCCCCACAAATGCCATGTAATGGCCAAACACCTAAGACATCATCAATTTTCCATTTATTTTGTGTAAGTGAAAAGCTCCAAACAAATAAGGCACCTGCTACTAAGCCAACAATTAATGCCCCAAGAGGATGAAATAAATTAGAACCTGCACAAACAGCTACCAAGCCTGCGAGAGGTCCATTGTAAAGAAAGCCAGGATCATTTTTACCGATAACCAATGAAGCCAGGGTACCTCCGACCATCGCCATCAACGAGTTCACTGCCACAAGACCTGAAATACCTTCAATTGATTGGGCAGACATCACATTAAAACCAAACCAACCAACAGTGAGTATCCATGACCCTAAAGCAAGAAATGGAATATTAGATGGTGGGAATGCATTAAGTCTTCCATCCCTTGTATATCGACCAAGTCTTGGGCCCAAAATTAAAACGGCAGCTAAAGCAATCCATCCTCCCATTGCATGAACCACCACTGATCCAGCAAAGTCATTAAATGGTGCGCCAAAGGACTGATTTAAAAAATCTTGAAATCCAAAATTACCATTCCAAATAATTCCTTCAAAAAACGGATACAAAAAACCCACTAAAATAAATGAAGCAATAAGCTGGGGTTTGAAGGTAGCTCTCTCAGCGATTCCTCCAGAAACAATTGCAGGAATTGCAGCTGCAAATGTCAACAGAAAGAAGAACTTAACTAATTCATATGCACTTTTTTCAGATAACACGTTGGCTGCAGCATAAAAATCTATGCCGTAAGCTAGGCTATAACCAATAAAGAAATATGCAATCGTAGATATAGAAAAATCTGCCAT
>ENA-OREN01001738-OREN01001738.1-marine-metagenome-genome-assembly--contig:-NODE-1738-length-24218-cov-4.182594_pt1 | contig 24218 bp, 41 predicted proteins | sample MGYA00248624_ERZ508555 | MGnify/ENA primary metagenome ERZ508555 (study PRJEB26222, sample SAMN06267773) | marine metagenome | isolation source: Saanich Inlet, British Columbia, Canada | place...
TTTATAATACAATGTGTATATAAATTCTTCACCAATGTCTCTCGTTCCTGCTGAATATAAATAAAAGTTTCCTTTTTCTTCTTTAAAGTGAGATATTACTTGAGCAGCTAAACATCCCATCCCATTTGCTATTCTTTCATCTTTATAAAGACTTATTCCATTTACAATTTTCATATTATCTATAAAAGTAAGCAACTCTGTCCCATGGCCTTCTGGATAACCATCATATTGTCTATAAAACACAACTATTTCTTCATTTTTCCATTCATCATTGAATATTGTTAAGCTTCTAGTTCCCATTATCTGTCTCCTCTTGTTAAATCTTCATCTGGTTCCCAATCAATTTCTATCCCACATTCACCACAAAAGAAATATTTAGTATACTGATGTTCTCCTAATCCATAATATTCTTCACCAGTTTCAATTGAATCTTTTTTATGTTCACATATATCTTGAGGTGTTGGTCTTGCATCTAATTCCATGTCGTGTATATCAGGCATTATTCTTTCCTTAATGTTATTATGTTTATATAATTGGATAATCATTTGATATTTTTATATCTGTAAGAAATTTGTTTAATATACTCCATAATGCCTGTATTTCAGAATTTCTTAATTCATTTAATATATCAATAGATATTCCAAGCGTGTTTAATGCTTCTATTTTTAATTTTTTATCGTGTTCATCCATAAAATTCCTCATCTCTTATGTTTAAATTAAATATTAGGGCTTAGAGTCTGTACATACCACAAACAGAACAACTAAGCCCTTTGCCAACGGTCATCACTTTTTCAATTGACAACCTCTTTTACTTCAGTTTTTGATGATATAGTTTGCTTACCTAAATAATAGTTTTTATCTTCATTACTTATATTTGGGACATCCGTTATAACAACCTTTGCATTTATATCAGCATTTATTAGAACTCCTCTCATACCAGAGGAAGTTTCAAATAAAGAGCCAACAGATAAATCTTCTAAATACTTATATCCTTTAGCTGGAAAAAATTGTGGTTTATTTTTTAAAGCTTTATTCACAAGATTCGCAATACGCCGGATTGTAAGTGGTTTCCTCATTTTTTTTAGTGCCATTTATAGTTACCTGTCTTTCTCCTTCAATTAATTGATTTTGAACCTTTATAAAATCGTCTTTAAGTCTTATAAAAGATTCTTTATCGCCATTATCATTATTATAGTCGAACATTTCTGATATTTTTACTGATAATACTAAAGACCTTATTGTTTTATTTACTTCTGATTTAGTTAATTTTATTACTGCTGTTGGTTCACCGCTCATATGATTATTTCTTTCTTGACATAAGGAGTTTTCCTATATACGTCTAGTTTTTTCATTATTGATTTCGGTATATACCATTGAACTCCCTGTCCAAATTCATTTTCTTTGCCATTTGATATTGCCGCTTTAATCCCAATCTTCAGGCTTATACCTTTTATTGGGTCAGAAAATATGAAAGATTTTACATTATTTTCTTCAGCGTATTTAAGTAATTTTTTATCAAATCCTAAGTTTTTGTTTTGCCATAAGACAGCTTTAGAAAAAGGAAAATCACGAATAATCTCGTTTTTTATATGTTTCCCAAGAAACGTTTTCCTGCCGTTTACGTCTGTATATATTGCTAACATGCTTTTCTCCTTTAAATAAAGATTGAGGGCGGCTTCTCCGAGGTAGTTTGGAGAGAGATGAGGAAGAAGAAAAACGAATAAGAAAGTACCGCCCTCATCTCTAATTTATGGTTATTATATTAATTAAAAAAATGTTTTTATTAAAAATATTAAGGCGAATCTTGCGTATTCTAAATTTAAGATTCATTAAGTTGTTCCAACCACGTCTGGGTTTAGGTAAGGCATATAGCCCATCCAATTTTACACGCTTCAACACCTTAAACTAAATAAGGATAGAGCCATAACATATATCGCCAGCTACTTGCGTTATTGTTTAGGACATCCTTGATGGGACATATTGGCAATGCCTATCCTTATGTTTTATAGACTGAATCATTACAGGGCAGTCCACAGCGTGTACTTTGCTATGCTTTACGAGTTCTATGATTCAGCCTAAAACGGAGTTAAAAGGGTACGTCTTCTTCTAATTCGTCAGATTCTAATGTTTGTCCATCTTCCCATAGATTAACATTAGTAACTTTAAAAGTAGAACGTCTTACTTGTTGGTCTGTTGACAAGTGTTTTGTTTCATAAGTAACAAATTCATGTCTTTTCACAGTTACCATTACTGGTTTACCAACAACGTCTTCATCTTCAAGAAGAACAAGCTTCTTTACTTTTTTCCCATCTACTTTTGCTTCTGTGCATTTCACTTGAAGATTGTCCAATAGTTCAAAATATTTACGATTTTTACTACTTGAACCACTGTCAGTGAATACAAAGAATCCGTTATCTGGGAACTCTCTGCCTTTTAGGTGTCCACAGGTTGCTTCTTCTTGTTTACCGCTACCATTTGTTACAGGTATTTTATTATTATTATCGTCTTTAACATAATTATACCCATCCATTTCCCAAACTGGTTGAGTATATTTTGCAACTTCATCAGCTACTTTATATCTCATGTTAACTACGATAGCTTCTCCAGCTTTTGTATTAACCTCTTTTGTTTCAAGAGATTTAATATGAGCAGGATAAACACCTTCTTCAATTGGCATCCATTTACTGGAAGGGTCGAATGTAGCATCTATTGTTTTAGCCATTATTTACTCCTTATTTGTTATTACGTGTTGTTGTGTACTTTTCTAATAGGGTGTTATAGTCAGAAATGAAAGATTCCATGTTCTTACTTTTTTCAACACCTTTTGCTCCTCTAAAATAGAGCTTAGGTTCTACCCATTTATTATCAGCAGTTTTGATGAATCTCTTAGCTGATTGTCGTTGTTTGCTTACCATGCCTTTACTTTGCAATTCAGCAATTGACTCTTTAGATAAGATTTCACTTTTCAGCAAATCTTCTGCATCTTTTACTGTTAATTTACCCATTACTGTCTCCTTTATTCTCTGTTATTGTGAATGTGTGAAATGAAGGGTTTACAGTTAACCTCTGAGAATCTTTTGTTACAAAGACCATCATAGGTTTCCCATTTAAAAGTTTAGTTCCTTTATAAACTACGCTTCTAAATTCTTTTCCATCATTAGTTCCAATAGCATATGTAGAATCCTCTTCTAGTATGCCGTCATCGTATGAAATGCTTGTATTAATCATTAAATTTCTCCTTCAACTTCCATAATTTCTTGTTTATTAAATTCTTCCACAGCTGCAGATGCTCTTTCAGTAACTAGTAAATTTACTTTTCCAAGTTTAATTGTTAATGAAGTTAATTCTGAGCTTAGATTTTTAAGAAATTCTATTTCTTTTAGTATTTCATTCATTTCGCTTCTACCTCTCTTTGCAATTTAGCATATGAAGCTTTATAGTTTGCACTGTTTAATGTTTGATTATCTATGAGCTTCTTTATTTCTTCTAATCTGCCGGTGCTACATTTTCCAGCAAGTTCAAGAATTTCATCCTTTTTATCATCACTTAATTCTAGGTCATCAACTTGATTTCTGTACACATCATCTGCAATATTCAAGTACATATTCAAGGCTTTCTTTAAGCAGTCCGTATTTGATGCTTTAACATCGTTACCAATGTCTACAAATTCATCAGTTCCACGCTTCTTTTGTATCCTATGAGCCGCTACCATATCACCTATTCTAACTACACCATTAGCATCAGTATAGGTTAATCTGCCGTGAACAACAAAAGCTTCAGTTCCTAATACTTCTGTGCTTATAATTTCCCAGTTCCACGGTGCATATTCATCCTCTGCTATTGATTTCATATAAGATATTTCACAGTAATCCATTCCCATTTTCTTTTTAATAAAGTGTTTAGGTGTATCTGTTTGTGAAATTTTTCTATGTTTATCAGATATTTGCTTTCTTACTTCTTCTGATATGGTTGGATAATCATTAGATTTAACAATTATTTCGTTTTGTTTATTTTTACTCATTTTATTTTCTCCATTATCGTTTTTATGATTTCACTATTTAATATTTTTTCTAATAACATCATGAATAATAATATTGTCCCAAATAAAATAGCAGTGTCTACTAGTAAATACATTATTGGTAGTAATATATTATTTGAAATTGTTTCTCCCATTATTTCCTCATTTTTTCTTTTTATCTCTTAAAGTGCTTGGACAAATGTTATAATATGGACAATATGAACAATGCCAATTTTCAAATGGAACGCCTGGATAAACACCGGGGATTAAGTCTTTTTCAAACATTTTTCCGTGTTCTTCCAATATTTCATTCACCTCTGTCCAATATTCTAAAGCTTTGTCTATCCAATTATTATTAACTATTGTTTCTCTTATAAAACTATCATTCTTTCTATACCAGACAAGATACATATTGATTTTATCTAAGTTATGCTTTTCATTCATTGCTAAAGCATATGTACCTAATTGCATTTTATAGTTTATATCAACTTTAGGGTCTCTGTTGATGATTTCCCTTGCAAACTTTTTAGACCATGTATATAAAGCTGCAGTTTTTATATCATAAAGATTAAATGTTATATTACCTTTATCTTTAATCATTTCACCAACATCAAATGTACCAACCAGATTTAAAGGTTCTATTTCTACTTCATGCTCTATATATATCCTACCATCATGAGTCTGTTGTCCGTAATGAATAAGAGCATTTTCTATATCTTCATGTACAATAGTTCCTAACCTTAGTACTCTATAAGATTTATCATCTTTGGTGTCTTGTGGAAAATCATAATAACTGTACATTTGTTTTCTGAAACAGCTACCCGCTGAAGATGCGTGGAATTTGTTTTTTGTTCGTTCTCGTTTACTTTCTAAGTGAACAAGATAGCTATGGTATACTGATTTAATATCCATTTTCTTACTCCTTAATCTCCCCTAAATTTAATAATACTTGAACTTATATCCAAATGCTATTCATATGTATCCCGCATTTTTTCTATAGATTAGGTTTAATGAATTTATTTTCTTGTGTATCTATGAATATTAATACATCAATTATTCTAGGTAAATCTTTTAATGAAAACTCTAGATGTTCGCTTGAGTCAAAATATTCCATAGTTACTATTTCTTCATCTGTACAAACGACTACTAAGTCATTTTCTCCATATTTTGTTAAATGTTCATTCCTATTTCTCGTTTTTTTGTTCTTTATACTTAATAAAGGTATTCTTGCTTTTGTACTTATTTTACTCATTTTTTCCTCATTATTATTTTACAGGTGTCAAGGACAATTACTATATCTTTTTTTCTATTTATTACATCCATTACTTTATCTGGGTATTTGTCCATGATTTCTTTTACTGTTACTTGTGTTAAATTATAGTCCCCATCGGGAATATCTATTGTTTCAATCATTACAACTCTGAATCTTTGATTGTATTTAATTTCAATCTTTTCATTGCCTTGTAATTGTATACATATTCAAGCTGTTCTAGATGAGACTTGACATCTGGTCTTCTTTTCAGTTTATTAGAAAGATACTCAATCTTAGTCATCATTCTTTCGTGATTATACTTTGGATGCTCGAAACACATATGTAAAGCTTCAATGAATCTTGCGTGTTTGTTAAAATTGATAAAAGCTCCAAAGTCATCTACGGCTTCAGCAAATTTATCTGCAAATTCCCACGATGTAGTTATATTCATTTTTCCACCTTTAAACATATTGGTTATATGACTACCTCTATCGCCACACAATACAATCAATGTAGTAGAAGGAGGAAATTCGTTTGATGCCATATAGTTATTGAATTTAACATATTCATCAACATTTTTAGCACAGTAATGATGTAAATAGTCTGTTAATTTCCAAGAGTTCTGCATACTAGCAGCTTCTGGAATGTCTTCAAGAGTAACATCATCATTAATTTGATAGTAAACTATTTTATTTTCAAGTTTACATGATATAAACCTGTGCTGTCCATCAATAATTGGAAGCTTAGTACCATCTGTTTTATATCTTTCTTTTCCAGCTTCTTTACTATTTACAATGATTGTATACGCACTAGTAAGATTCTTTTCTCTTACTTTAATTCTCATTCTTTCAATCTTAGGCCAGTTAATTGGTCTATTTTCTTTTATTAACTCAAACATTTTGTAGTTGTTTGTATGTAGTATTCTCATGGTTATCTCATCTCCTGTTTAGTTTAGAAATTTGTTTTTTACAGTTATGTAGTAGCGGGGGTTGGAATCGAACCAACGAAGTCTGGCTTATGAAACCAGATAGAATACCAATCCTCCACCGCTATATTATCTTCTAAGTCCAAAAAATCTTAATATTCTAAATGTTCTTGATGTCATACAATAGTTATGCCAAGCATTTAGTACTAATTCAGCTTTTATTCCAGCTTCTCCAGTTTTTTTAGTTATCATCACCTTCTCCTTTATTAATTGCTATTATATGATTTAAAGTTTTAATAAATGTTTTAGGGTTATCACGATATACTATACTTTGATATTCTCCATCTATACCAGTTCTTTTACATATACTTACTTTATCTTCAGAATTAAAATAATCATCTCCATTATATAAATAGTAATCAGCTTTAACATCAGACCCTAAATACATATTATGTTCACATTGGTTCTCAAATAATCTTTTCATTAGAACTTCCCTTCTGCTACTTGAGCAACTGGTAAACCTGCTACATTTCTCCACATATCTACAACTTGTTTCCTGTCATCAACCACAAATTGTACATCATTAGTTTCTCCTTTTAGATACAACAACACGCAAACCATTCTTAGTTAGATATGTTATTACTTTAGATGTTTCAGATAATATTTTGCCATAAGACATACAATGATTTATTAAGATAGTTATAGGTGTCATAGTTACTCCATGATTATTAAGGTTATTGCCCAAGTTAATACAAAATTGATACATAAGTGAGTGTGAGCTTGTATTGCTTTATACACCTGATATACCCACATTACGTGATATATTCTGCTTTATTACAACACAAGCCCAACAACACACAACTAAAGGGGTGTTAACCCCTCAACCTAGGTCAGGCTGCCGGGGTTAACTGGCTTCTCATCTGGGTCTTCCCATACTAACTTCCAGCCATTAGCTATACATACAGTGTTAAGGAACTGAAGATGCGCTACACCTTTACGAACTATATCGTTCTGACTAGGTATAGACCCAACGAACCGATTATAGCCACGCTTAACATCAGCATTACTATGAGATTTAATCATGTCACGCCATGTCTTTGCAGCACTAGCCTTCACTTCATCGTGTGTGAATGTGTCAGTCATTATAGACTCCTTTGTTTATTGTTAATAGATTCTAATATATTTATATATAATCAAAAATAACGTAAATTCGTTTTACGAAAACCCCCGATAGGGGGGTATATAGTGTAAAAAGGTTACATATCAAAATGGTGTATTTTTTTTTAGTAAACGACTTGGGCAAATAGTAGTTTCATTATACTTGACAAGTAATTAAATTAATGGGTGGTAGGGAGGGAATAAACTAAGGGGTTGATATTTTAATGAGAATAAATAAAGCACTATATGATAAAAAAATATAAAAAATTTTTGGCCAAAGATGGCAATATCGTGGTTAGTAGCCGTGTTCGTTATAATGCCGATTCGACATGTGTCACCCCTATTGTTCAATTCAATATGTGCAATACTTCTTTGGACAGCGTTGTGGAAGTTAACTATACAAAAAAGTAAATAAAGTCTTATATTCTACAATGGCAGAAGTAATAGAAGAATTGATGACGATTCCAATTGAAGAACAAGAGCTGGTTCTAAAGAATCTATCTAATGAGCTTAATCCAATAGAAATAAATGGAGAAGTTTTTATGATTCCACTAGAAGTGAACGAATTAATAGACAATCTTTTTTTACAACTACAAGATTTGAGATTTGGAAAAGAAATCAATAAAAGGTAAGGTTCATTACGTCTACGATGACATAGATGAGTTTAGGTCTAATCATCCAAATAGGGTAGTAAAACCAGACTGGCGTGATTCTGATGAGGGTGATTGGGTATTCAGTGATGATGGTAGGATAGTCCAATTACTAAAAGTTAGCAAATCAGTTAAACATCCAAACGATAGGAAGAATTATACGTATGCTAAAGGTTGGGTTAGGACAATAGTAGGTAGCTTCATTAATAGATATACTACAAAGATGGATACGGATTTTAGTTCCCATCCAAATAGATATACATTTAGTAAAACTATAAATAATACAGGCAGAAGAGTTAAGGAAAGAAAGAATGTAACGAGGAAAGAAAGAGAATTTGCAACAAATATAGTAGTAGGTATGGGAGCGGTAGACGCATATAAGAAAGCATACAATGAAATGTCAAGCAGTGGTGCAAGAAAAAAAGCAACTATACTATTAAAACAGGAGAGAGTTATGAAAGAAATAGAAAAATCAGTACTAGACATAGCGAAGAGTCTTGGAATTGACCATGAGTATGTTCTTAGTAAGTTAAAAAATCTTGCAGATTATAGTGAGGATGATAATATCATACTTCAGTCTACAAAAGAATTAGGTAAGATAGTCGGAACCGCAGGTAGTATGGTGAAACAAAAAGATGTAGGATTGCTTGGAGTATTTCAAGGGTTCTCTCCAGATGAAATTGAAGGGGCTACAAGAGAACAGAAACAAATTACGTCAATATCTTTGGAGGATGAATAATGGTTTGCCCACGATGTACATCAATGTATACAAAAAAAGATGGAAAACGAGCTAGTAAAGATAAGATTAATCAAAGATATAAGTGTAATTCATGTAAATCTAATTTTTCTATACCAATAGATACTGAAGTAAAAGAATATAATTTATTAGTAGAACCAGGCGAGATTTTTTCTTATGAGTCAAAAGAGGTTGTCAGAGTACATTGTCTTACAGATATTCATGTAGGTGCTCATGAGTTTGATTTAAAGAAGTTTTCAGAAGCTGTATCTACTATTTCTAAAGACCCAAATGCTGTGTGGTTTGGTAATGGTGATTTATTAGAACTAATACCTCCAAACTATAAAATATCACAAAGAGGACAATCAATTTCACCTGATGAGCAATATTTAGCTTTCTTACAATTAGTAGCCCCTATAAAAGATAAGTGCTTATTTATCCGTGGTGGGAATCACGATTTTCTTCGTAGCTTTAATATACTGGATTTTGATGTTTGCAGGACTTTAGCCGCTGAGATGAATGTTCCCTACTTTAAATACCCAGGCTATTCACGAATAACTGTTAAAGATAAGGATTGGTATCTTGTTAGTGGGCATGGAAAAAGTGGTGCGAAAAATGGTGACCTTGAGTTGGACAAACTTGCAGCTGTTTATTCAGAAGGTGATGTATTTGTACTCGGTCATAATCACCAACTCTACGCTAAACCAGTGGATTCGATTATGGTTGATGGCGATGAAGAAGCTCTTAAGCGTCGTTGGTATGTAAGAGGAGGTTCATTTTTAAGATATGCTGAGTATGCAAGATATTCTATGTACCCAATTGTAAGAACGGGATGGATTACAATGGAGTTTACAAAAGATAGTATAAAATGTTGGGAGAATTAATCAAAAATGATATATGGAGGAAGATATTTAGTATTATGGCAAAAAGCTAAAAATGATAAGACTGATGCTTTGATGAGGTCTTTTGATACTATGATAGAAGCTAAATCATATATTCAAGGGTTTGTAGAAGCTATTGTTTCTTTTACTAAAGATGCTCAAGAAGATAAATTATTAGATGAGTTTAAAATAGAGGAAGTAAATTGAAAAAGAAAAAAGTTTATTCCAAACATGATTTAAAAAGAGAAGTTCAGAACACAAGAATAGTTGTTTCAATGATGTCGGAAAGATTGTTAAATTTAGAGAAAGTTTTGCAATTGTATGTTGAAATGAACAAACATGATAAGAAATTTGAAAAGTTTTTAGATGCCAAATCAAAAGAAAAAGAGTGAATATAAATAGTCAGAACGTAAGTGAAGCTGAGGAAGCTTTAAGACTTGCAAGTAAAGACTTAATATCATTTGGTAAATTGTTTCTATCGGATGACTTCATGCGTAGCGAAACTCCTTTCTTTCATTATGAAGTAGCTGATGTTATAGATGATAAGCAAGTAAAGCAGGTAGCGATTATTATTCCCAGAGGTCATGGTAAGACTGTTCTTACTAAAGCATCTATGTTAAAAGATTTTATTTTCTGCCCTAAAGATGATTTTTTATTCTATGCATGGGTATCAGCTACACAAAAACTTAGTGTAGGTAATATGGATTATATCAAGCATCACTTAGAATACAATGATAAGATAAAGTATTATTTTGGCAGCTTGAGAGGTAATAAGTGGACAGAGGAAGATATAGAACTTACAAATGGATGTAAACTAATTAGTAAATCGAATGTATCTGGTATTCGTGGAGGAGCAAAACTACATAAAAGATATGATTTGATAGTATTAGATGACTTTGAACACGAAGCAAATACGATTACTAGAGAGGCCAGAGACAAAAATGCAAATTTGGTCACTGCTGTAGTCTACCCCGCTTTGGAACCTCACACTGGTCGGTTGCGTGTAAATGGAACTCCTGTCCATTATGATTCTTTTATAAATAATCTTCTTACAAATCATAGTAAGGCTATGAAGGATAATAAAGAGTTTGCTTGGAAAGTAATTACATATAAGGCTATTACTGATGATGGGTCTTCATTATGGTCTTCTTTCTTTAGTAAAAAGAAACTGAAAGAGAAAAAGAAGTTTTATCAAGACTCAGGCCAACCACAAAAGTATTTCCAAGAATATATGATGGAAGTAATGAGTGATGAAGATGCAGTATGGACAAGACATCATGTAAAATATTGGGATGGATATTATAAAAATGAAAATGATATAAATTATATTGTAAAAGATGGGGAGCAAATTCCTGTAAATGTATTTATAGGATGTGACCCTGCTACAGATATTGATACAAAGCATGCTGACTTCTCAGTTATAATGGTAATAGCTATTGATGTAAATAATGAATTATATGTTTTAGAATATGAAAGGCATAGAAGTATTCCTACAATTGGTAGTAAATCTCCAGATACAGGAGAACTATTTGGAAAGAAAGGTGTAGTTGATTATATATTGGAACTACATCAAAAATATAATTGTATGTCTTCTACAGTTGAAGACGTAGCTATGAACAGGTCTATATTCCAAGCATTGAATGACGAGAGAAGACGCATAAATAGGTTCGATATAGCTGTGATTCCAGAGAAACCTGGCGGAACTAACAAGCGTAATCGCATTTATAGTGGTCTTTCAGCTCGTTTTAGTACAGGAACGGTACATTTAAGGAAAAATATGTTTGATTTGATTAACGAAATTATTACTTTTGGCCCTAAAATGTCCCATGATGATACTATAGAGAGCCTTTATTATTCTCAAGTACATTCGTTTCCGCCAAATATGAAGAAAGATAAGGAGAAAAAGATGTGGTTCAAACCGAAGAAAAAAGCAAAGAGTTGGATAGTAGCTTAATATGATTAGTATGAAGCAAATCCATTCATTGGTATCTGATACTTGTATGAAGATGGGAGAAAAGTTTGCAAGTCCAAGTGCAATTGATTTAGTAGTTTCGACTGGAATTGTTGAATCACGATATGAGTATATCAGACAAATTGGAGACGGGCCAGCTAGAAGTTTCTGGCAAGTAGAGCCTGCAACTTGTGTAGATAACTTAGCTCACTATCTTAAACATAGACCAGAACTAATGAGAAAATGTGCTGATGCGAGTATGGTAGATGTTAAACACTGGCAAAATTTTGATGAAAGAATATGGGCAGAAATATTAGAAAAGAACATTGCAGCTGGAATAGTTCATTGTCGTTTAAAGTACTGGAGAGTTCCTAAGAGGATGCCGAATACAATAGAAGGACAAGCTGCTTATTGGAAAAAATACTATAATAGTGAGGGTGGAAAAGGTGACCCAGAACATTTTGTTGAAGTCGTAAAGAAATGGTTGAGATAATAAGTGGCTGAAGATAAAAAAAAGAAGTCTAAACCAAAAAGAGAATTATTGAAATATGGTGTAGTAGAGGAACCTACACTATTTCAAAGATTAAGTGGTGGTTTTACTGCTAAAGAACATAGAAAAAGAAAAAAACTATCAGCTAAGCAAAAAAGAGATTTAGCAAAAAAACAACCAAAGCCTGAGTTTACTGCTCATGCAGCTTTACAATCACTTGGAATGGCTTTGCCTCAAGCAGATGCTCTTGACGCACTTTTGTATGCTACAGAAAGAGATTGGAAGAATGCTCTATTGTCTTCAATCGCTATTGGCCAGATTATGAGTGTTAAAAGAGGAACTGAATTAGGTTTAAGTCTGGGAGATATTGTTGGATTTAAAGGAGGGAAAGCTGTTTTACAAGGAGGGGGAGATTATACAGGTTTTAGACCAGGAACGGAAAGACCATGGTGGGCTGCTCTTTCTACTAAAGAACCGGCAAGTTATCCAAGATACCCAGAACCTTATCAAGTTCCTCGAATAGGGGATAAAATGGGTTGGTTTGGAGGAGATAGGGTTATTTATGATGTTAAAACTAACGTTGATGCAATAAGGCGAGAAGCGATGGGTATGAGAGGATTTGACCCAAGTGATTATCCACACTTTGGAGTTCAACAAGCTTTGTATACAGACCCTTTGGGAAATCCAGTTCTTAGGAGAGGTAAAGACCTTCATACTATATTTGAACGAGGGCTTCCTATTTCAGATGTTAAAGGTATAACAGTATACCAAGATGTTAGATTTCGTCAAGACCCAAAATTATATCATGAAAGATATGGGCAATTTTTAGAACCAAAGTTGGGTCATCCATTAGATATTACAGAACAAGTTTTTAAATATGCGAGAGATACAGAGGGTCGCACAAGACAATGGCAAATGGGAAGATAGGAAATAAATTATGGCAAGAATGACAAATAAAAAAAGAGCTCAAACTAATAAACAACTTTGGGAAAGAGCAAATAATAGTCATAGACAAAGATGGCAGACTCTTAGTCAGAAAGGTTTTGACTTTTATTTGAATGAGCAACTTTCAAAGAGAGAAGTAGATGCATTAGAAGAAGCTGGAATGCCTACATTTACTATTAATAGAGTAACTCCTATTATAGAAATTATGAAGTATTTCGTTACAGCTAATAATCCAAGATGGAAAGCTGTAGGAGCGACTGGTGATGACGTAGATGCGGCTCAAGTCCATTCAGATATAGCAGAGTATTGTTGGTATTTATCAAATGGTAAATCTTTATATAGTCAAGTAGCTCTTGATAGTCTTACAAAAGGAATTGGATATTTTCTTGTAGATATAGATAGAGATGATGACAGAGGATTAGGTGAAGTTAAATTTAAAAGAATTGACCCTTATGATGTATATGTAGACCCAGCGAGTAGAGATTTCTTATTTAGAGATGCAACTTTTATAACAATTAGAAAGAATATTTCAAGGTCAAGCTTAATAAATATGTTACCAGACCATGAAATGAAGATAAAAAAAGTTTCGAGAAGTAATGAAGTAATCTCTTATTCTCAAAGAGACATGGATGAATCATTTACTATTCAACCAGAAGATATTACAATGGGTGTGAATCTTGAAGCTGAAGATGATGATATTATTGCATACTATGAAACATATTCTAAGAAGAAGTTTGCATATCGTAATGTTTATATAAGAGTCAAACCAAGTCCTGCTGAATTAGATTTAATTAAAAGACAAGTTGAGGAGAAAATTGAAGAGTTCCAAAAAGAAGTAGAAGTAGGGATTATAGAAAAAGAACTTCAATTAAATCAAGCTGTTGAATCAGGTGAAATGATACCTGAGAGAGCAAAATTAGAATTAGAGAAAGCTCAGAAAATGGCTGTTCAAGCTATTGAAGAACAGAGGATGCAACTAACAGCGGAAGCTCAAGATGCTGCAAGTACTATTACTCAGCAAGTAATGAGTGAATCTGATTATAAAATATTAGAAGATAGTGATGCTCGTAAAAATATAGTTGATGCGATAAAATTCCATGAAAATAGAATTATATTAAATTGTACTGTTGGAGATGAAGTATTCTTGTATGAATATACATTACCAGTTACTGAATATCCTATTATACCTATCCCATATATGTACAGCGGAACTCCATTCCCAATGAGTGCAGTTGTACCTCTTATTGGTAAACAACAAGAAATAAATAAATCTCATCAAATTATGTTACATAATGCAAACTTAGCTTCTAATCTTAGATGGATGTATGAAGAAGGTTCTGTACCAGAAGAAGAATGGGAACAATACTCATCTTCACCGGGGGCATTATTAAAGTATCGTCAAGGATTTACACCTCCCACTCCTGTATTACCTGCTCCAATCAACAATGCTTTCTATACAGTTGTGCAAGAGGGAAAGGCTGATGCAGAATATATTAGTGGAGTACCTTCTGCGATGATGGGATTTACACAAGAGCAACCTGAAACTTATCGTGGATTATTGGCGAATGATGAATTTGGAACTCGAAGACTTAAAGCATGGATGGGTAGTATAGTAGAACCTGCTTTAGAACATATAGGTAGAATATTTCAACAAATGGCTCAAAAACATTATACGATTGAAAAAGTATTTAGGATTGTACAACCTGAAGCTGGTCAAATACCAGACCAAGAAAAAGAAGTTTCTATTAATATACCAGTTTATAATGATTATGGAGAAGCGATAGGCAGATACAAAGATTATGCTACTGCAAGATTTGATATAAGAGTTGTAGCAGGAGCTACAATGCCTGTAAATAGATGGGCATTACTTGAAGAATATTTTAGATGGTTTCAAGCTGGATTGATTGACGATATTGCTATGATAGGAGAAACTGATATTAGAAATAAAGAAAAGATTGTTGAAAGAAAATCAGTATATGCGCAACTTCAATCTCAATTATCTTCAATGGAAGAATCTATGAAAGATAAAGATGGAACTATTGAAACATTAGAACGTCAATTAGTACAATCAGGTATAAAGATGAAGGTTGGACAGGCTTCAAATGAAATAAGAAAAGACGTTATAGATACTCAAGCGCAACAAAAATTATTAAAAGGAATGTTGAAAGTTGAGTTTCAAAGACTAAGAGATGAGATGAGAAACGACTTAAAACAAGATAAAGAACAGAGTGAAAAAGAATAGTTGTAACTTTACTACAAATTTTTTTAAGTTAAGATAACAAAATGGAGAATAACGTATGACTCAAGTACAAGGCAACGCCGTTATGGCCCCCGAATTAGAGACTACAAATCCAAATTCCCAAGCAGTTGATTCAGTCATGGGAGGTGTAGGAGATGATTTCTTCGCAGCTCTCGATGAAAGTGTTAATGGTGGGATATTAGACGAACCTTCGCAGCTAACCTCGGACACAAATAGTGATAATACACTCACGAGCCCAAGTGAAGTTCAACCGCATGTTGAAACAAACCCACAAGTAGTGGATGTGGATACAATGCAAAAAAGGTATAGCGATTCAAGTAGAGAAGCAAAAAGACTCAATGGAAAGCTCCAAGAGCTAGAGCCTTATATGCCAATCCTTGATGCTATGCGAGACGACCCTAATTTAATTACTCATGTGAGAAATTATTTTGAGGGTGGTGGTCAGACACCTGAAAATATGGCGCAAAAATTAAATCTTCCAGAAGATTTTTCATTTGATGCCGATGATGCTTTTGCAACTCCAGATTCGGATTCAGCAAAAGTTCTCGGTGCCACCATAGATGGCATTGTTCAGCGTAGGCTTGGAAAAGCATTACAAGGACAAAGGTCTGAAAATCATAGGTTAGCAAAAGAAGCTTCTTTCCGTCAACAACATGAATTGAGTGACGAAGAGTGGGGAACATTTGTTGATTTCGCAAAGTCTAAATCCCTTGAATTAGATGATATTTATTATTTAATGAATCGTAAGAATCGTGATAGTAATATAGCTAATAAGACAAGAGACGAGATGCATCAAAAGATGCGCGAGGTTCAACAAATACCCGGTTCTTTAGCTACTGCTGGTGGAGCTCAAGTGGAAATGTCTCCAGATGATAAAATATTTGATGCCCTTTTAGGTTCTGAAAGTGAACTAGAAAAGGCTTTTAGTATTACATAATCTTTAAATAGAAAATACTCGAAGCTATAACGATTAAATAAAAGGTGATAATATGGCTGATGTATTTAGTTCAAGTACATATTCAGACGTGGGAACATGGTCTGATGGTACTTCAAAAGACACAGGCGACCTTAGGCGAAAATACAATTTCGGTGATAGAGTTTCTGAGCTATCAATAGCTCAAGACCCTTTCTTCCGTTTTGTATCTAAAGTTGCAAAAAAGCCGACTGATGACCCCGAGTTTAAATTCACAGAACGTAGACCGTCTTATCATAAGCGTTATGCATATGTAATTGGATACGATAGTGGTTCTAATGTTTTTACTGAAGCTGAGTTGAAAACAACTGGTAATGCTTCTTTAACAACATCTACAGGACAACAAGTTAAACTTCTAATGGCTACTGACTATAAGTCAGCTGGTAATATTGGAAGTGTAAATAACAACACTAGCAATGACGTTCTAGTTGGACAATCTGGCACTCAGCCTGGATTCTTAATGCAAGACCAGGTACTTAAAGTTAATTTAAGTAATACTGATGCTGGTGGCATGACAACTGGAGATGCAGTTACATCTAATGACGTAGATGATTATATTCTTGTCCGCATTGATACCGTTCACAGTAATGAGAGCGGTTCTGTAACTTTCCACGATTTATCGGATGGAGCTGCAGAAGATGGTGGTGCAAGAACGGCATATTGGACTCCTGTTACAGGAACAATTGTTAAAGCTACAAGTGCAACTACTATTAAGTATTTGGCTAGTTATTGTGGGGATGACCCACTTGGAACTATCTCAAGTGCTAATATAGCTAATGTACTTGAAAAAGCTAGGTCATACGTTGTGGGTAATGCTCACGGTCAAGGTACAGGCTATCCTGAAACATGGAAAGACCAGCCTTTCTCAACTGGATTTGGATTAACTCAAATTTGGAAAACTGCTTTAGCTATGGATAACACTACTCGTGCTACTGTACTAAAATATGAACCAAATGAGTTTGCTCGAATTTGGCGTGAAAAGCTGATTGAACATAAATGGGATATTGAGACTTCATTATTATTTGGTTCTCAAGCTTCTGTTGACGGCGTTCAGTACACTCAAGGTTCTGTTGATTTTATTCTCAATTATGGGAATATTTTTGATGGTTCTGGTATGGGTGGAACTGGCACAAAATCACAAGATGATTTCCTCGATGACATGTCTCAATTCCTAGACCCTAGACATAATAACGCAAATGCGACATTGTTTATGGTTTCAACTGATGTATACAACTGGTTGCATAAACTTAGTGGATATTTTTCTGCTAATGTATCTCAAGTTGCTGACTCGAGTGGTGGAAGTTCTACTGCTCTTGGACGTGCTAGTTTCTCAGTTGGTGGTAAGAAAAATGTTTATGGTGTAGACATTACACAGATTTATACTCCTTATGGGATTATGAATGTTGCTCGTAATGTTCACTTAGACGGTACTCAAGTCAAAATGATTGGGTGCAATATGAGTCATTGTAAATATAGACCATTAGTTGGAAACGGACTTAATCGTGATACTGCGATTTATGTTGGTGTTCAAACATTGGAAAATAGTGGCGTTGACCGTAGGGTTGACTTAATTCAAACCGAAGCTGGTATGGAATGGCAAATGCCTGAAGCCCATGCCATCTGGAAATAGGAGGTAATATAATATGGGTATTCCTCTATACGGACAAAACGTACAAGGTGGTAAAATAGATGACGTTCTTATTAATAAAAAGAATGTTTTCAGTTTTGATAGACCTCCAATAGTGATTGATGATGGTGTTCTCGGTGGAGCTCAGAAGGTTGCCGATGGAACTGCTCAAGATGTAACATTACATCAATATCCAGCAGGCTCAGGTTCTATATATGGATTGCAGTTAGCTGCATCTTATAATGGAACTCAAACTATTGACGGGCCTTCTGTCGCATCTACTGGAATGAATTACGAAGGTGATTCAGCAGATGACGAAGGCTTTCAATGGGCAATGAGTTATCCAGGTGTTAAGGGAATCGAAGGTGTTGATTCTTTTACAGTTGGAACAACTGGTTTCTATGCTAAGCTTAGGTTTTCTATCCAAGATGTTAGTATTAGTGATGATTGTGCTTTTGGTTTTAGACTAAAATCACAAGCTTCTAATGCTGCTCTTGATAACTATACTGACGTAGCTTGTCTTAATGCGATTAGTGGAGACATAAAAGTAGAAAGTATTTTAAATAATGCTACTACAGTCACTACTGATACAACGGATAACTGGGTCGATGGTGAATCTCACACATTAGAAATTCGCATCTCAAAAGCTGGAGTTGCTTCTTACCGAGTAGATGGTAGAGCAGTAACAACATCTCCAACTGCTGATGTAACTTTTGATACTGGTGATGTTTTCACTCCTTTCATGTTCATGCTTCACTCTAGTGCAGCTGCTTGCGATATTATATTGGAAGAGCTTGAAACTGGAGTATTGGATGACGAAGGCGACCCACCTAGTTAACAATAAGTCTTAAATTCGTGAGGTAATAGCACGATATAAAGATAAGTATGGGGAGGCTCGATACCTCCCTATACTACTAAAATAGAAATGAAAATATGGCAACAACAAATATATCTACTGAAATAGTATCAATCACAGGAGTGACAGCTCATGGTGCTTCTGATGATTTCATTGTATCTGCCCAGAAGTTTGTAGTAGCAAGTGTTCCTAAAGAATTATTAACATTTGCACAAAAAGTTTCATCTTCTTCAACTGATGGAAGTGCAATCACTTTTTCAGTAAATGATTCAATTATAGATGTTCAAAGGAATGGGTACAGTTGTACAGAAATACCATTATCTGAAGAAAAATGGGCATTAGATTCTACAAGTTTAAAACTCGCAACAGCTATACGTCCCAAATATTATCATAAACAAGGAGCTGTCCACTTTGCGCCCGTTACAGATAGTAGTAATGCTGGATATGTATTCTATGTAGATTATACTAAAATAGATGATACTTCTGATTTAAGGAATGCAGTTATATATCATGCTTGTTCAAGTGAACTTTCAAAGCTTTCTACTGCTGAATTGCCGACAGTATCAATAGCTGCAGTCCCCCCTGATGTACCTTCATTATCGACTGTTAGTTTTAGTGAGACAAATGCTCTAAGTATTTCAGCTACATCCCCAACTGCAATATCTCTCACATCTGTTACATTTACTATGACAGATAGTGATATAGACGCATCACTTCCAACATTTTCAACTGCGACTGTTGTTGCTGGTGACACGTTAGGAACTACAAGTGGATTTGATGCTTATCATCCTTTAACAGATTTAGGAGATAATGACCCAGGTGCTTTAACTATTAGTGCAACTGCTCCAGTTATATCAATATCTGCTCCAGGGGTAGCTACTACTGCTATAGCTGATATAACTACAAATGTTCCTACATATACTCCTCCAGTGATGAGTGCTCCAGATTTTAGTGATGCGAATACATGGATTAATACTGAAGAAGATTCTGAAATGCTTTCTTCAAGGATGCAAGTTATTAATGGTCAAATTACTGAGTTTAGTACAAAACTTCAAGATTCTTTAAATGAGTTCAATGAAGATAATGCTAAATATCAGGCTAGTGTACAAGCTGAAGTTCAACTAAAACAACATCTCTCAGCTGAGAATCAACAAGAAGCGAGTCAGACTTTAGAAGCTTCAGTACAAAATGCTTCATTAGAAGTTCAGAAGTATCAAGCAGTGGTGAATGATGAAGTTCAAGAGTATTCACAAAAATTAGCTCGTTATCAATTAGAATTAAATACAACATTACAAGCATGGCAGAGAGAGTATGATGCTTATATACAAGAATCTTTACAAGAACTTCAAGTTGCTAATCAAGTAAATATTGCTAAAGCTCAAGCTGAGTTACAGTTAAATATAGATAATGAGAATAGAAGTCAGCAAAGACAGCTTCAGATTGGTGTTAATGATATGCAAGCTATTGTAGCTGATAATGAGAGAAAAATCTCACAGTACCAATCAGAGGCATCTCATTATGCTACTCAGGTTAATCAGTATATACAAAATTATACATCAAGATTGCAAAAAGATATGCAAGATACACAAGCTACTATTGCAAATAATGATGATTTAGTAGCTAAGTATCAATCAGAGCTTCAACAGTACACATCTGAAGTTCAGGCGGAAACAGTAGAATATCAGAATAAGATACAAAAACAACAGGCTTATTCTAAAGAAGCTGATAAATATTATCAGTGGGCTAATTTAGAAGTAAAGACTTATATACAAAATAATTCAAAAATGATAGCAGCTACTATGTCTAGTAGGTCACAGTCTGCTCAATCGTAAGGATAAAATATGGCGACTACAAGGGTAAAAGCTAGTAATAGTACTCAGGTATATCATAGACATGCTGCATCAAATGATGCTCCTATTGCAGATGTATCAACTAGTGAATCATTAGCGGTGGGTCTAGGCAGTTCTGCTGACTTTCAACTGGATGGTGATGATGCCCAAACATGGACAGATGAGAGTAGTGTAGCTGCAGCGTCAGGTGAAACTGCGATGGAAGCACTCGGTAGTCCTATATTAGTATGGATTAAACATAGTGGGTTTCAAGAAGCAGCCAAGACTACTGCAAGTACATCTACAGTTACAGTTCAAATAGGGATAGGTGGTGCAGCAGCTAATGGTTTTATAACTCTTTTTCCAGGCGAATCTATCATGGTACATGGTTTAGGGACTAATGTTGATAATCTTAATGATTTAGATATGATTACATCTGCATCAGAAGCAGTTTATGTAGAATGTATAGCGATGGTAGATTAAAATGACAATATTAGAATTAATGGAACGAGCGGGGACTAAGGAGACTGGTCTTTCTATTGCATGGATAAAAGATGCAATACATCTTATACAATCAAGTACAAGTGAGCGTACAAAAGTTGTAAAGTATAATATAATTGATGGAGAAAGAGATTATCTAACTCCACAAGATTTAGTTGCAATTAAATCTATTTCGATATATGATACGAATGATAAAAAGTATAAAAAAATTAGAAGAATTGTACAAGATTTAATAATAAAAGAAGACACAGACCCAGAATAGGAGATTAATAATGCCTGCGCAAATAGAAAAAAAGAAAAAAGAATCTAGTTTGACAGATAAAGTTAGTTTGTTACTAACATTGATGGAGACATATCAAGATGATATATCAGAGATTGAGAAGAGATTAGATGCTCAAGAAATATCAATAGATAAATTAAAAAGTAGACATGGATTATCATGAGTTTCGATACCAATAAAACTTGGTTCTATCAATTTTCAGGTAGAGACTTGCAATTATATCAGTATGTGCAATCAGCAAATACAGATACACTAGCTGGTTTCAGAATAAAACTACCTGCTGATTACTATGCTAATCAATTAATATATCCTAATGAAGATATTACCGATGGATTAAGAATTGAATACACATCTCTTGATGAACCTTTTATTGCAGAAGCATTAGAAGATATGCAAGTATTTATTGATGGCACTGGTATTGCATTTGTAGATGGAGGAGTCGGTTCTGATACAATTACTGATACAGGAACTGGATTTGTTACGGCTGGTTTTGCAGCAACTGACAAAATAAGAGTTATTGGTTCTGCTAGTAATGATGGTGATTATCAATTAACAAATGCAGCCGCTGGTACATTAACTATGGCTACTGCTTTGCTTACTGCTGAGACAGCTAGTGAGAGTGTAACAATATATCAAATACCTAAAGAAGATAGTTCTCCTAGTGAAACTTCTCATATAAACTTAAATAAGATGCTATCGCTTGCTTGTGTTGATTATGTAAAAGCAATGTTATCTGATTTAAATGGAGATATTCAGAAGAAAGAATACTACATGAGAGAATTTTGGAAGAAAATTGGAGACAATGATAGTAATAAGCGTAAAATAGTAATGTCATACCCAATTGGTACTTATGCAGTCAGATAAATGGCTAATGAGAAAATAAAATATTCAAACGGTTGTTCACCACAGGAACTTGAATCTACAAGTTCAAGGTGGTATCAAGATAGTGATGTAGGTACTAAGTTGTCTGGTAGTGCAAATGTTGCTATGTCAGGAGGCTCTTTAGTTCATGTATCACCTAAAACAATTACTGCTAATGAATCAGCTTTAAGTACTAAAGACTTTGTATTTATTAAGTGTATAAGTGGTGATGATGTAAAAGTATCATTTGATAATGGTTCTAACTTCTTAGTTAGACTATCTGCAGGGGAATCATTCGCATCTGAGTTATCATCATCAGTAGCTACAGTTATTATAGGAACAGACGGTACAAGTAAAATAGAATATTTGAGTGGTACATAATGGCACAAGATAGAAGGGTAATAATGAAAACAAGTGTATTGCCTACTGCTACAACTGCATATGCAGCAGTCCCCGGTTCTTTAGAAGAATATAATCTTACTAAAGCTACATATAATAAGAATACGATTAGTACTTCTATTGGTAGATTAGGTGGTAGTAGTAAGATGACAGATATTGATGAAAATCAATGGGGAGATGCATGGTCTTCTTTTATATCAGAAACAGCTACTTGGAGTGCTAATTTGAATAATTGGGAGGGAACTGATGATACATGGGATGGCATATTTACTATGTCAACTACTCCAACACAATTATCTTCTGATGGTAGTGACTTAAAATTTTGTTACATAAAGAATTTAGGAAGTACTGCAGTAATAATTTCATTAGATGGACAAGCTGGTACGCCAACATATCCATTAAAACTCTCTGGAGGAGCGAGTACAATGTTTAGAGGATACAGTACAAATTTAAAAATAAATGAAGTTTTAGTTAAAACAGCAAGTGGAACTTCTACTATTGAATATTTAATTGCTAAGTAGTAAATTATGTTAGTAATTTTAACTAAAATGCCTATGAGATACCATACGCTCGGTAAGGCATAGATAGGAAAACAAGATATGGCAAAAGGATTACAACACTACTCAGTAGTACAAGCACAAAATGCCCAATTAGGTCAGGCTGGGTTTGATATTTATTATAATGGGACAACTCCTTCTAATGCAGAAGGTACTTGGATAGCATTACAAGCTTTAGGAGTATCTGCTAATGCTCTTGTCTTAGTTCACGCAGAAACTTCAATAGGAGATAATCTTTCAGATAATGGTACAACTGGAGAAATTACTCTGCAAGGTGGAGGGCCTGTGTTATATGGGCCTTTTAATAAATTAGTATCTGCTACTATTGCAGCAGGTTCGGCTTTGATAGCGTATAGGGGTTAAAGATATGGCTACAGATTTACTAGGTTTTACTAAACAAGAAGTTCTTAATAAGGTACTAAATACTGATAATAGTTCATTACAAGTAGATATAGTAGATGCTACTGGTGTTTCAATTACTACTACTAATGAGTCAGTATATGCAGATGACGCAGGTTGGACAGATAGTACATCTAAGCATACATTAGTAGGTGGTTTATATCAGTCAACTCCTCAAACTATAACAGACGGAGATACTGGGCCATTACAGGTTAATGCAAATGGTAATTTAATTGTTGATTTATCAGCTACTGATAACGCAGTATTAGATGCGATGGTAGTTGATTTAGCAGCTATGGAAACATTATTAACAGCAGCTAATGTAGACCACGCTGCAAACGAAGCTTTACTTATAACGATAGATGAAGATACAAATGCTATTAAAGGTCACGTAGATGGAATTGAAACTTTAATAACATCTACTAATTCAAAGATAGATACTTTAGATGCAGTCCAAGATAACGCATTAACTAAACTAGGTGAAATTGAAACTACCAATAACGCAAATCAAGTTTTATTAGGGACTATTGATTCTGATACTGATGCGATAAAAACTGCTGTTCAAATATTAGACAATGCTATTAGTGGTAGTGAAATGCAAGTTGATGTGGTCGCTTCTTTACCAGCTGGTAGTGCGGCTATCGGTAAGTTAGCAGCTAATAGTGGTGTA
>ENA-OREN01001741-OREN01001741.1-marine-metagenome-genome-assembly--contig:-NODE-1741-length-24187-cov-5.547698_pt1 | contig 24187 bp, 20 predicted proteins | sample MGYA00248624_ERZ508555 | MGnify/ENA primary metagenome ERZ508555 (study PRJEB26222, sample SAMN06267773) | marine metagenome | isolation source: Saanich Inlet, British Columbia, Canada | place...
ACCAATGGAGAATTATTTTAGTTTTAAAGAGTCTCACGGTTTTTCTAATTCGAATTGGACTTCTATATTCTCTTCGAGAGGATGTCCGTATGGTTGCACTTTTTGCGAATCCCGTAAAGGACGGTTTCGGCAAAGAGCGGTAAATATGGTGGTAGATGAAATAGAATATTGTATAAATAATTATGGAATTACCGAGTTCCATTTTGAAGATGATAATATGACTCTTAACAGAAACCATATCATCACTCTTTGTGAAGAAATAACCAAAAGAGGTTTAAATATTAAGTGGCAAACTCCAAATGGAATTCGTGCAAGTAGCGTTACAAAGGATATTCTATTGACAATGAAGAGAAGTGGTTGTCAACATATTACCCTTGCACCTGAGAGTGGTTCTATTAGAGTATTAAACGAAATCATCAAAAAAGGAAGTGATTTTGACCTGAAACATTTACTTCAAGTGGGTAAATGGGCTCATGAAATAGGGATTAAGGTGGGAGCTTTCATAATAATAGGAATCCCTGGTGAAAGAAAAGAAGATATAAGAAAAACGGTTAATTTCGTAAAAAAAATGGCCAAAGCTGGAATTGATGAAGTCGTGATTGGGCTTTTTATCCCATTGCCGGGAACTCCTCTCTGGGATGAGTTGGCAGAGAAACGAAAAAATATAGATTATCTTGACCTTTTATCCGTTGGGGATATTTCTGGTGCCAAATCATGGAGTGATCATATCAGGGACGATGAGCTAAAAAAATATCGCTTAAAAGCATATTTATATTTTCATTTTTATCGTTTTCTCTTTCATCCGAAAGAGGTGATTCAATCATTTGTTAATATTTTAAAAGGAGTTCAAGAAAGCAAAACGGAAAGGGTCTTGCTTTCCTTTATTGGACGAATATTTAAAAGTAAAAGAAGGGAAATAGAACCTGAGAACGGGTCTTAATAGATATACGTTTGTGGGATAGTGATAATGATAGAACCCAAGACAGAAAAGCATATAACAGGAGACAATATACCGGTAACTACGGTGAAACCCTTTGAAGTTGTTATCCCGGTATATAATGAGGAAAAACAGTTAGAAAAGTCTATATTGACATTATATGAATTTTTGGATCAAGAGTACCCTTCAGTGCAATGGAATATAACTATTGCGAACAACGGTTCAATAGACAGTACTAAGGAAATTGCAGTTAGATTGGCTGAAAAGTATGAAAGAATCAAATATTTTCATTTAAATGAGAAGGGCTTTGGTAAAGCGATAAAAAGTGTGTGGAATGAATCTACGAAAGTGATATTAGGCTTTATGGATTTAGATCTCTCTACTGATTTAAAACATGTGCCAGAGGCTATTAACATCCTTCAGGATGATTCTACTGATCTCGTTGTGGGCAATCGTCTAGGCTCCAAATCACTTGTGGAAAACAGAAAACTTTTACGGAAAATAACTTCGAGGGTTTTTAATTTTATACTAAAGAAATATTTAAGAGTTACTTTTTCTGACGGAATGTGTGGTTTTAAATTTATTAAAAAAAAGAGTTTTGTAAAACTAATAGACTTTGGTATTCACAATGATGGATGGTTTTTTTCAACTGAATTGCTAATTCTCGCAGAATGGTTGAACTTTAATATATATGAGATTCCTGTTCATTGGGTTGATACAAAAGATAGTAAGGTCAAAATTATTGAACTTGCAAAGAAATTCCTTAAAGAAATGGTAAAGGTTAAATCAAGATTACGTTATAAAAAGTATCAGCGTTTTTGAGCAAGCTGTGATTTGCTAGAATCTTTTGTCACAATCTCAGATAATTCTATTTTAAGTATAGATAGGAGGGTTTAGATGAAAAGGTATGTTAAAAGTAGGCTTTTGAAGATTGGGGATCGGCCTATTTGGAATTATCACTTGCAAAGGTTAGCAAATTTCGGAGACTACACCAAAATCCTCGAAAATGCATTAGGCCCAAAGGCTGACGAGAAAACATTAGATGTTGGTTGTGGCTTGGGAGTGTGTGCCAAGATTGGAGGTTGCACTGGATTCTATGTTGGAGTGGATATTAGCGAAGCGTACCTGAAGTATGCTAAGAGACATTTTGCAGTCAATGGGAGAAAACACTTCGTATTATACAAAATTCCAGAAATAGAATTCTCCTATAAGTCTTTCGACAAAGCGATATGTAGTGGAATAATGCACCATATAAATGATGAAGATTGTATTGAACTACTAAAGAAGGTTGCAAGCTTCACAAAAAAAAAGATAGTGATTATGGAAATGATTCTTCCTGTAAAAAATTCTCCTTTCGGCGACAGACTTTGGCTTAATTTTGAAAGAGGAAACTATATGCGTAAGTATACTGATTTGCTGAAATTGATAAAGAAATATTTAGAGGTTTTGAATGTGGAAATGATTAGGAACAGAACGAGATTAGGAACATACGCGTTGATAACTTGTATTCCTAAATAAACAGAAAAGATCAAAATTGGTCAGAGAGAGAAAATAGTAAACGGATTTTTTTTATTAAATTCTGGTACCAAATTGTTAACAATGGCAAGAATGTTTTCTTATAGCCAATTTATGAATAATAGTATAAAGCTTTGTGTTGTACTCATTCGCGCTCCAATTGTCCTCTTCAAAAATGATGCAATAAGTAATGACGCCAATCCTGCTGAGAAAAAGCTAATGTCATAATTATGAATGAGATGCAGACAAAGAGAAAGGAAAAACTAATATGGGTTAACTCTGCCGCCATTCTTGTTTTGGCGGAGGTTGTGTTCAGGGGTGATATTATATTTGTACCAATGGGAAAAGATTCCGGGGCGTTTGCCTATTTTGCTGACTTATGGCTGAATGGAGCGATACTCTATAAAGAGACACTCGTCGACAATAAACCGCCTGGGATATATTTCGTAGATGCTGCTGCGATTTCTTTATTTGGTAAATCGGTATATGCTGTTCAGCTTATTGACATTATCTGGAACTTTCTTTCAGCTGTTACCATTTTTCTGGTGAGCAGAGAGCTTTTTAACAGGTATGTAGCTGTAGTTGTCAGTATATTATTCATTATTTACTCATCAATCCCCGCGCTTGCATCAAGCGGAAACCTGACTGTGTCCTATATGCTCTTTCCATCGATTGGCGGGATATACCTTCTGGTGTTGTATCTGAGGGAAAATATCAGGCGTTATCTGTTCTGGTCGGGGTTCTTATTTGGTGTATCATTTCTCTTTAAACAACCTGTTGTGTTTGAGTCAGCTTGTGCTCTTGGTGCTACAATATTACTCTCAGAAAATCATAGACGCTACACGGAGATTTGTAAAAATATTTTGCTGTTTGTTGCAGGTGGATTGATTCCTTTCTTTTTTCTCTCTCTATATTGTACTGTCTCAGGTGGTTTTAAAGATATGGTTTACGCCCTCTTCATTCTTCCTATGGAAATGTCATCAGCTGGAAGAAATATTTTTCAACGAGTTGACATACTTTCCAATGTGATTACGATATTTAAGGATGATCTGAAGTCCTTATCACTTTTGTGTATTATCTCTTCGGCAGTTGCGATTGCCTATCTAAAAAGATTTAACAAAGTGACCATATTTCTCTACTTATGGTTTCTCGGTTCTCTCGTGGGGAGTCTGAGTGGCGGAAGAGTGTCAAAGCAATACTTCCTTCAAGCAGTTCCATCAATGGTCGTTATTGCAGGAATCGGATGTTACCATCTTTCGGAGATTAAAAAAAAATCATTCTGGAAGAAATATAAAACGATTGTACTCTCAATAGCACTTCTTGTTTTTCTTAGGCATACAGTGACTGCAGAGGTAAGAGATTTCAGGGATAATGTGTTGCAGCATGTCCATTCTCCAAGACCTCTTACGAGGGAAGAGTTGCTTGCCGAGTTTATAAGTGCTAACACCAATCCGGGAGATTATATTTATGGGTTCGGAGGCCATACATACCTGAGAGCAAGTTTTATGGCCAACCGTCTCTTTGCGACCAGGCATGCAATACCAAAGATGTTCGATGGAGGAGGATATGAGAGTAGAGATTATCCCCATCCATCAAAGACCGCATGGATGATGAATGAGATGATCGAAGATGTTATTCGTGCAAAGCCAAAACTCATCTTTGGTTATTCTGACTATTACCGTACACATCCGGCGTATTCAAGATTAGTACAGTGGATAGACTTGAACTATAAATATATGGGCCCAAATGATACCGTATCATTGAAGGACTATTTGCCTGTGATGGTCATAAAATAGCTATAAGTTGCTGTGTATGGAAGTATGAAAAGGTTTATGATTAAAGTATAAAGAGCGTGGCGAATGTAATTGATTCAAAGAGATTGGCAAAAAATTAACCTTCCAGATTTATTCTGTTTGGCTTTCCGTATACGTACAAATATATAACCTGATAATGTTGACAAAGTGTCTTGGTATTGTGTCTTCATATTTGCAATATTTCTGATACATAATATGAAACAAAAATATAGAAAAGAGGAAAGCGGATTAAACAATCCTGTCGTAAGTATTATCATGAGTGTTTATAATGAGCAAGCTCACGTAGGAGAAGCAGTGGAAAGTATACTGAATCAGACATTTAATGATTTTGAATTTATTATTTTAAATGATGGGTCTTTAGACCTTACGCAGAAAATACTGGAAAAGTATAAACAAAAGGACCCAAGGATAAAAGTTTATAATCAAAAAAATATTGGATTAACAAAATCTCTGAATAAAGCAATAGGATTTGCAAATGGAAGGTATATTGCTCGCTTTGATGCCGACGAAATATCCGTTGAAATGCGTCTGGAGAAACAGGTGGCCTTTCTCGATGCTCATCCTGAAATAGGCATGGTTGGAAGTTCTTGTCGTAATATTAATGATACTGATGGGAAAGAAGAAGATTGGGTTTTCCCTTCCGAGAACGATAAGATCAGGTCAGGGTTGATTAGGAATAATATGTTCAATCACGGTTCAGTTATGATCCGTAAAGAGGTTTTAGATAGCGTTGGATTGTATAATGAATCTTTCTACTTTGTACAGGATTACGAATTATGGGGAAGAGTTGCAAAGAATTTCAAAGTATTTAACCTTCCTGAAATATTACTGATTAGGAAAGTAACCAGAAATTCAATTTCACAGCAACGTAAAAACATGAAACAAATAGCTATCTTACACATAAAGGCTCAATTGTCGGTTATTAGAAATTTAAACCCTTCAATATTTGCTTATTTATATTTAATAAAAGGATTTCTTCATTTTGCTTATTGGGCTTTGTTTAGTAGTCTGAAATAGTATCTTTGTGATATAGATATGAAAAATATGGTTTCAAACTGTTTGAACAAGAGTTTTAAAAAGACTGTTCATTTTAATCCATTACTTAGTGGATTCTTTGCTCTAATTTTCGTTATTGTTTTCTGCATTCTCCAATTACAACTAAGTCTTTTTGTTGCCACAATTATTTTTTGCATAATTAGTGTATTATGTATTTTAATTTTGCTGAGGTTGCCACGGAGAGGAAGTGATTATTTTGATCCTGGTATGTTGTTTCTGATATTCACAATAATGGGTACTGCTCCTATCGGTATTATGTTGCTATTAAAGCTGCCAATAGTTATTACCGGAGTTAAATATTCACTATATCCAAAAGTAATCTTTTTACACCTCATTCTCATTACTTCGTTTACATTCTTTTACTACTTGATAAACTTCAAAAGAAAAATAGTTATTAATAACCATACTCCTCCTATTTGGCATACTAATACCTGGATATGGATGGCCATCAGTTTGACGCTTGCCTTATTTGCCATACAGATCCTAAGCGATATGTTACTTACAAGGCAGGCTGGAAGTAACAGTGAGATTTCAAGAATATTCAATACTAGAATAGGGGTTTATGGCCAACAATTCCTTATTCACTTGGGTAATATTAAAGGATATGCCACTCTGTTTGCTGTTGGGACAATAGTTAGTCGTGCTCAAACATTAAGACAGGCTTATTTAAGACTAACAGTATGTTCCCTCTTATTGGGGATCATTGGTTTTGGTATCTTTTCATCTAGAGGAGCCGCTCTAGGCATTTTACTAAGTACGATTTGTTACGTAAATATAACTAGATGGGAAGGTAAGTTTATAAGTGGTAAAATATTTATACTCTTGATGTTACTTGGAGTAGCCGCGACTGGAATCTTGGATTTGCTGGAATCTTTTTTCATTAATGGTACTATCCCTAATAAGTATGATATAGCTATGCTGTTTATCCTGGACTTTGGAATCTTCAAGAATGCTGCTGTTGTTGTTGATTGGGTTGATCAGGGTATTGTGAACCTGCATAATGGGGAAAATTATCTTACCGCGATAAAGGCTCTTATGCCTAAGCAAGTGCGTGGGGATCTTCCACTGCTTGCTAATTGGTATATTAGTGAAGTATCTAAGCAACAGGGTGTGGATTACGTTGCACAAGGGCAAGGTTTTGGTTTCTCTACTGTAGCAGAGGGATATTTAAACTGGCGTACTTTTGGTGTTTTTATACAAGGTGTTGTTCTTGCCGTACTAGCGTCTGTAGTTAGGTTTGTTAAAGTATCTAAAAAGATGAGATTTCTCAGCCCTTTTATTTTTAGTACGGCAATAGGCGTAAGTTATATCCTAATTCGGGGAGATACAATGGGTATAATGACTAGATTAAAAAATTATTTTCTGGATGTTATATTTATAGTAATTGTCGTTACTGTTATTGACACTGCCATAAAAGGGAAGCGTAAGTGTTAGTGGAGCTATGGATGCTGTAACCTGCAGTTGTAGAAGAAAGTAATGTAGGGAGCTGTAGGTGTATAATTTCCTATAAGATTATCGTGGGATTAAATTTAAAATGGAACCAGAACGCATAAAAATACTCATATACGAATCTTACGCACACAAGATTTATGGTACAGTTCGCTACCTTCTTTCTATTTTTAAATATATTGATCGATCAAGGTTTGAGCCTTTACTGGTAACCTCTATTGATGCTGAGTTTCTTGAAACAATTAGAGATAAAGGGTTTCGTTGTATAGTTCAATCGACTCCCAATGTGCTTAAAAAGCATGGGGGACAAATAATGAAAAAAAATTTTTTTTACAAATTAATGGCTGGTTTGGCAATTATTCAGTTTAGTTGCGGTATGTTTAAGCTAATCATGAAAGAAAAACCTGCTATCGTCCAATGTAACAGCATCCGGGCATTGTTGACCATAGGTATAGCCGTCAAAATTTCAAGAATACCATTACTCTTTTATGTTAATGGACATCTTGATAATACAATACTTGATAGAATTGGATTTTGGTTATCGGATCTGATTCTATTCCAGAATGAAACTAACAAAAACAGAAAATACCCCAAGCTGATTAGAAAATATGCACATAAGATTCGTGTTTTTCAGGAAGGTATTGACCTTGATGAATTGCTTTTTGCACAAAACAATGTGGAGAAAAGACTCGCAGAGGAACTTGATATCCTATCGGACAGGTTTAACCTTGTGTATATGGGTGTAATTTCGCCACTAAAAGGAGTGCATTATCTACTTGAAGCTATTGTAGAATTAAAGCGTGAATTACCGGATTTTATGTTGTATTTAGTAGGTGATCATGCAGTAAATGAGTATATTGGATATAAAAAACAACTTGAAAGAATAATCCAATCAAATGGACTTGAGGCTAACGTGACTTTTACAGGTTATAGATTTGATGTAATTGAAATCCTTTCAATGATGGATTTGGCTGTGTTGCCATCACTTAGCGAGGGTATGCCAAAAGCAATTCTTGAGGCAATGGCTCTTGGAAAACCTGTGGTAGCTACACGGGTAGGTGGCGTATCTGAACTATTAATCAACGGTGTAACTGGTTTTATCGTTGAGCCTAAGGAACCGCATAGCTTGGCTAAAGCAATCACCACCTTAGCTAGGGATAAAGAGTTAAGAAGGAGATTTGGTGTGGAGTCCAGGCGCATCGCTTTTGAACAATATTCAATTAGAGATTCCATTATCAAACTAGAAGAACTTTACTTGGAATTAACGGGTAATATCATTAAATATCGTAAAAATTAAAAATTATCTAAGGTACACTATAATGAAGATCGCACTTGTATTCCCTGACGACTTTACAGCATGGCATTTTTATAAAAGCTTATTAATGGCGCTAAAAGAGAAAGGGTTGGATGTCTACGTGATTAGTGATATAGGAGGTGATTATACAGGAGATTATAGACGTCTTTTAGAAGAAATAGGTGTGAATACCAAACTTGTAAAAATCAATAGATATATAAGCCCAATTAAAGATTTAAGATTACTCTTTCAATTATACAAAATATTTCGTCAAGAACAATTTGATATTGTGCATTGCTTTTATATCAAATTAATGATTTTTGGTTCCATTGCTGCGAAAGCGAGCAAAACAAAATTAATATTTGGTACAAATGAAGGAATGGGTGTTGTGGGCAGTAAAGAATCAGGAATCGTAGTTCAATTATTGGAACCATTTTTAATGTGGCTTGTGAGAATTAGTTGGAAATTATCAGATAGATTATGGTTTACAAATAAAAATGATGTAGATAAGTATGTTTCTCAGGGGTTACTGCTTTCTCAAAAAGTAATTGTAACGAAGAATGCTATAAATATTGAATATTTTTCACCTTTTTCAGTATCAAAAGATAAATTAAATGAATTGAGAAGGTCGCTTGGAATTAGATCTAATGATAAAGTAGTTGTCATGATTGCAAGAATGATATGGACAAAAGGAATAAGAGAGTTTGTAGATGCATCACAATTAATAAGACACAAATACCCGCACGTAAAATTTCTACTTGTTGCACCTCTTGATATGAGACACCCACAGGCTGTATCAGAAAAGTATATAAAGCATGAAGAGAAATCAGGTAGTTTTCTGTGGATTAAATTCAGCAATGATGTAAGGGAAATATATGCCCTGTCAGATATTGTAGCACTACCAACATATTATAACGAGGGGGGATATCCAAGGACGCTATTAGAACCAATGGGTATGGGGAAACCGGTGATAACAACAAATTCTCCAGATAGTAGAAGCGTTGTTGAAGATAGCAGGAACGGATATATAATTCCTCAAAAAGATTCTACGGCACTGTCTAATGCAATAGAAAAATTGATTCAAGATGAAAGGAAATGTAATGAATATGGTAGGTATTCTCGATTGATAATTGAAAGAGATTTTAATGAACAAGTAGTCATAGATGTTATACTGCACAAATTGTATAATCTTTAGATACGTAACTTCAACTAATAAGCGAAACTATTAGCGTTGTAAGATCCTTTTATAGTACGCTTGTTTGAAATTGACAGCACGAACTGGGTATCGAGGTGCGTGGCATTTGCAAATATGCGGTGAGATTTCAGTCGCAAAATACCAATTTGTAAATTGATGTAGCTGGTGGAAGGTGTATAAAGCGCAAGTGTTTCCGAGAAACTATGAAATATGATACCGTTGAAAGGAAGAGCCGCGATGAGGTCTTTAATTGGTTCGCTAGGAACTGCGATTGAAAGGTGTCGTTGGATTATTGTTGCGGAAATGGTGATGACAGTTTTGTTATGTACAGGAATGGTGTAAAGAAAGTAACTGGCATTGATATTTCAGAAGTATTCATATGGAATTGTCAGAAAAAACCAAAAGAGAGAAGGTTGAAAGTACTGTTTCATTTGTAAATATGGATGCGTAAAATTGAACGTTTGATATAATATCTGAGTATGGTGCTTTGCATCACTTAATCCTAGAAAAAGCGTGTTCTGCGTTTGCTCGCACATTAAAATAAGAAGAAAATGTATTTGCTAGGAGACGCTTCGTCATAATCCATAGTTATAGGAAGAGGGAATGGAGTATGCCAGAAGATTTTTTAATAAAGTGGAATTTCTGGGATTTCTTTATCTTGCTGATTTAGCAGCTGTACCATAGAGAACATCTCTGGGATTTTACTCTAGATTAAGCATTCTGGACTAATTAGATGTTGTTTTTTCTAAATCTGTCGATTTCAAGGTGGCAGGCATGGCAAATAGTTTTTATTCTTTCCGACCCTAAAAAAATATTAGATATTGAGTACTGGCATAAATTACAATTTTGCATTGTTACCTGACTATTGACTTAGAAGATTATAAGCATGCTACCATGAAAGATATGGGTATTAGGCCGATAGCTGACCCTGAATGTGTGCGCAGAGGTGTAGAAAAAATACTTTATACTCTGGATAAATTGGATGGAGCAAATACCGCTACGTTTTTTACAACAGGACAGGTGGCTAGAAATCAGTCTAATCTTGTGAACAGGTTAGCCCAAGAAGGCCATGAAATTGCGTGTCATACAAATGATCATGAAAATTGCTTTGATCTGACATTAAGTGAGTTTGAAGATAATATAAAAAAAGCTGTGTATAGCTTGGAGGAATCTGCTCAACAAAAAATTGTAGGCTTCAGGGCGCCTGATTTTTCTGTTAACGAACGTTGCCCTTGGACATATGAAGTATTAGCCGCTAACGGTTTTCTTTATGATTCCAGTACGCTGAAAGGTGGTCAGCGGAATCAAGAGACGGAATATGATTCTTTAATAGTTACTGGACAGGAGTTTTTTAAATTCCCTCTATATTCATTTAATATTATTTGGAATATTAATATTCGTATTATCGGTGGATCTTATTTTAGATTATTGCCTTCTTTTGTCATCTTGAAATTAATGAGAAAAGCTGTTGAGAATGGTTATACTCCGATTGTCTATTTACATCCATCTGATATTGATGACAAATTTTCTCCAATATTGATGTCACAGATGACAGGTTTGGGTTTAGGGTTGCGATTAAAGTGGGGAATACATCAGAAATTATGGTCTACTGGCACTGAAAGTTCTACAAAGAAATTAGAAATAATCTTACAAGAATTTCCAAATAAAGGTCCTCTTGTGTGGGCATTACCACGATAGTTATCAATTAATAGCATGCAAAATTATTTTAAGAAAATATATTAATGTACATTCTTGGATTGGCGACAATGGGAGAAAGCGCTGCGGCTTTAATAAAAGATGGTGTTTTAGTGGCGGCTGCGGAGGAGGAGAGGTTTACAAGATTTAAACATGAAGGATGCTTTCCTTTACGTGCGATTGATTATTGTCTTAAGGAAGAGGGGCTTGCCATTTCGGATATAGAACATGTAGGTGTGTATTGGCAGCCGTGGAAAATCAGAAAAAGAGCTCAAGAAGTAATCTCTACTCTCTGGAGAAGACCACGTTCATTTGCACAAAAGTTTTCAAGGGCTCTAAAAGAATTTTCTCCGGTTGGAGGTGGTGAGAAAACATCTTCTGATGGGAGTTGGATAGAGCTTTTTCAGATAAAACAAATTTTAATAAGAAACTTTGGGCCTTTCAAAGGTAGAATTCATTATTTTGATCATCATACATGCCATATTGCCAGTTCTTTTTTGGCATCACCATTTGAAGAAGCGACAATACTTTCTCTCGATGGTGGGGGAGAAGAGCTGTCTACCACTATGGCCGTCGGTTCAGGCCAAAAGATAAAATTACTAAAGAAGGTTTATTGGCCTCATTCATTAGGACACTTTTATTCTGCCATTACAGGGTTTCTTGGCTTTAAGATGGAGGATGGAGAATATAAGATGATGGGACTTGCTCCGTATAATACACCAGATTACCTAGATATTATTAGAAAGGAAATTCTAATAACCAATGATCCAGGCTCATTTCAAATTAATACAAGAATTATTGATTATCATGATGCGCTTGCTAATCATTTCAGTAAAGATGCTATCAAGATATTTGGACGCCCCAGGCTAAGCGACAAAGATCCTTTTAACGAGCGCCATCAAAAGATAGCCAGCAGCGCTCAAGCTGCTTTTGAAGAAGTGGTAATGGATCTGGCGTTATGGGCATACAAGGCAGGCGGAGGAAAAAAGAATATATGTATTTCTGGTGGTTGCGGTTTGAATTGTACGGCAAATGGCAATCTTTTGAGAAACGGTCCTTTTGAGAAAATGTATATCCCTCCCGCACCACATGATGCAGGAGGATCTATTGGAGCTGCGTTACTGGTTTATCATGAAATCTTGGAGAAGCCCAGGAAATTTATTATGGAGCACGCCCACTATGGGCCTTCCTTTAGTGATGAAGAGGTACAAAAGGTATTAGTTGACAGAAAAATTTATACACAGCCTATTTTAGAAGAAAAACAATTACTTGAAAAAACTGTTGAATATCTTGCTTCTGGAAAGATAATTGCTTGGTTCCAGGATGAAATGGAGTTCGGCCCTAGAGCCTTGGGGAATAGATCTTTCTTAGCTGATCCAAGAAATGACTCCATCAGAGATGTAATTAATGAAAAAATTAAAAAAAGAGAACTGTTTAGACCTTTTGCTCCTTCCGTCAAGGAGGAATGTGCTTCTGATTATTTTGAGATTAATCAATCATCTCCTTTTATGAATATAACGGCTCCTGTACATAAAGCTAAAATGGATGAAATTCCTGCTGTTACGCACATTGATGGGAGTGCAAGGATCCAGACAGTGAGTAAAGAACATAATATGCGTTACTGGAAACTTTTAGATACTTTTCATAAGAAAACAAACGTTCCTGTGCTTCTTAATACATCATTTAATATACAAGAACCAATTGTATGTACCCCTGAAGATGCAATTGAGACATTTAGGAATAGCAATGTAGATGCATTAGTGATTCAAAATTATTTTATATCAAGAGCAATGCTTTAGTTGTACAAATTTAATAGCTTGATTATATAGGAATTTCAATTTTAATCCGTTTGTGTCAAAAGTGTTATGCCAATGCAGTGGTTGTGGTTGCAAGATATTGTATTAAAGTTTATAGTTTTAAGTTATGAGAGTCCAAGAGAAGCAAGGCAGGGATATATTTAAATATCTGTGGTGAAAAATGAGTATTTTGTATACTAGCAAGTATCCTTTACGGAATAATGATAAAGACAATAAGTTTACTAATTTTCTATTTGTTTCCGTGTTCTTTCTATGTACTAAGTAGTTATTTGAATTGATCAATTAGAATATTGTATATATATATCAAGAATTTTGTATTATTTTTGTGTCCGTTTGGTTTTTGCTTAATATTCTTGTTCGTTGGACTGATTTTGTTATGGACTTCAAGGAGGCAAAAAACAGGCCAACTCTTGATGGCAATTGGTTTTGTTTTCACTGTGATCTTTAGCTTGCCTTTTATTCCGGATATTTTCTGCCGTTGTTTGGAACGACAATATAATGCAATTGCTATAGACAATTATGATTGTTTTCCTGAAAAGAATATAAAATATATTGTTGTTCTGGGAGCTGGGCATACATTAAATCAGAAATTACCCATTACAAGTCAATTTACGTATTCCGGGCTTGTACGTTTAATAGAGGGAGTACGCTTATTTAGAAAAATACCTGATTCCAAATTGATATTATCCGGTGGTCCTGGAGAATACTCTATCTCAGATGCAAAATTAATGTCTGACTTGTCAATAGAACTGGGAGTGGACATAAGCGATATTATTCTGGAGACAGAATCAATAAGTACCTATGAAGAAGCTATGTTTATAAAACCTCTTGTGGGGGGACAGTAATTTTTTATTAGTTACCTCTGCCATACACATGCCTCGATCCATGGCCATCTTTAAAAAACTAAAAATGAATCCTATTCCTGCCCCGACAGGGCATATTGTTAAGCATGATATAACAGGCTTTTTATTTAAACTGAGAGCGTACAATTTGGTCAGAAGTAAAGATATGATGTATGAGTATTTTGGGTTGATTAAAGAGAAGTTATCAGGGAATATTTAACAGTGTTGTACTGCCGTCAGTTATCAATATTTTATATGTGGTATTAGCTTGGTTCATGCTCTTAAGCGTAGAAATTTGTAAGGCATATGAATGTTGTCTAAAATGTAAAGGTAAGATGATGATAGAAGACGATTTTATTTCCGTAACGGAAATTTCTGGAGAGCAAGTTAGTTTGGAGCAGATTGAAAGATTGTGTCATAGATATTGCTGGGCTGGAACGTGGTGTGTCGGACAAGATGTTGTAGAGGTGGCTTGTGGGACTGGACAGGGGATAGGTTATCTCAAGGGTTTGTCAAAAAGTGTGGAAGCTGGAGATATTTCAGAACCAATACTCAGTATTGCAAGGCGGCATTACAAAGATAAAGTGTCGCTAAGTCTATTTAGCGCACAGAATATGCCGTTTCCGGATTCAAGCAAGGATGTGATCCTTATTTTCGAGGCAATTTATTACCTGCCTGATGTCAATCAATTTCTCCGTGAATGTAAACGAGCTCTTAGACCGAATGGAAAAGTTCTTATCGCTACAGCAAATAAAGATTTATACGATTTCAATCCTAGTCCAAATAGTTATGAGTACTATGGTGTGGTAGAATTGAGAGAACTTTTTGTTCGTAACGGCTTTTCATGTGAGTTTTTTGGATGTTTTCCTGTTGACAGTATTTCGTGGAGACAACGCTTGCTGCGCCCAATAAAGAAACTTATGGTGAGTTTGGGACTGATACCCAGGACAATGGCTGGCAAGAAACTCCTTAAGCGATTGGTTTTTGGTAGGCTTCAGCAAATGCCTGCAGAGATCACAGCAGAAATGTTTCCGTACAACTCTCCAAATTCAATTGAATCATGGCAAGCTGACATGAGATACAAGGTTATCTACTGTGCTGCTACGTTGAATTGATAATCTTTAATCTTTAACCTTTATATTCCAAAAGGAGAGCTTATTAATGTCTAAAAGGCATGATGTACCGTTTTTCAACTATTCAGTACTGTTCAAAGCTCGTGAAGACGAATACATGGAGGTTCTGCATGACGTTTTGTCGCGCGGAGCCTATATCTTGCAGAGTGATTTAGAGGACTTTGAAAAGAACCTGGCTGATTTTCTTGGCGTAAAGCATGTACTGGGTGTAGCTGATGGTACTAATGCACTCAAACTTGCCTTGCTAGCTACAGGCATTGGTGTTAAGAATGAAGTTATTATACCTGCACATACGTATGTTGCTTCCGCCGCTTCGGTTCATTATGTTGGTGCAACACCGGTCTTGGTTGAGTGTCAGCATGATCATCTGATCGATCCTGTTGCCGTCAGGCAGGCAGTAACTGAGGATACACGTGCTATAATGCCTGTGCAATTGAACGGTCGAACGGCTAACATGGATGTCTTATGTGAAATTGCAGAAGAATATGACTTGGTGATTATTGAAGATTCAGCTCAGGCGTTGGGCTCCCGTTTTAAAGGGAGGTCAGCTGGCAGTTTTGGTGTTGCAGGTACTTTCAGTTTCTATCCTGCAAAGCTACTGGGTTGTTTTGGAGACGGTGGTGCGGTAATCACTAATAATGATGAGATAGCTGAGAATATTTTTCTTTTAAGGGATCATGGTCGCAATAAAGATGGTGAAGTCGTAGCTTGGGGAACCAACTGTCGCCTCGATAATGTCCAAGCTGCTATCCTGAACTTTAAGCTGAAGACTTATGAACAGGATATTGCTAGACGGCGTGAAATTGCTGCTATGTATCAGGAAGGCCTGACCGATGTGGACCAACTGGTTTTACCACCTGGACCGAATGATGATCAGGTGCATTTCGACGTTTATCAGAATTATGAAATTGAGGTGGATTGCCGGGATGAATTAAAGGACTATCTCAAGGAATACGGCATAGGGACAATCATCCAGTTTGGTGGTAAGGCTGTCCACCAGTATCCACTCGGTTTTGAGGATGTAAGTTTGCCTTTTACAGAACAGCTTTATAAACGTGCCCTACTGCTTCCAATGCACACAGCACTTTCTAACAACGATGTGGGCTACGTCATAGAGCGTATTCGTGGGTTTTATCGTATTTAAGACGGTGGCAAGTAAATAGCTATGAAACGTTTGTTTGATATTTTTGTATCGATACTTGGATTGATCATAACATTACCGATGTTAATACTAGTGATCTTTCTGGTCTGGGTTCAAGATCGTTATTCACCATTTTATATAGCGTTGAGAGTCGGGCGTGGCGAGGAATTTTTCCGTATGGTGAAGCTGCGCTCAATGGTGATAAATGCAGACAAAACTGGTGTTGATTCTACATCCAAAAACGACAACAGAATTACTTTGATAGGGCATTTTATACGTCGGTTTAAGTTAGATGAAATCACACAACTCTGGAATGTACTCAGGGGTGAAATGAGCCTGGTTGGGCCACGCCCTAATGTAAAGCGTGAGGTAGATTTATATACAGACGATGAAAAGCTTTTATTGTCTGTCGCCCCTGGAATTACGGACTTTGCATCAAATGTGTTTGCAGATGAAGGAGAAATACTTGCTGGCAGGAAAGATCCCGATCTCTCATACAATCAGCTCATTCGACCTTGGAAAAGCCGGTTGGGCCTTTTTTATGTAAATAACAGATCTTTCTGGTTAGACATAAGGCTTATAGTATTAACCATGTGGGCAATGGTTAATCGCAAGAAAGCTCTAGTTGGAGTTAGCAATTTGTTATCAAAAATGGGAGCAAATAAAGAATTGGTAGAAATATCCAAACGTGAGAATGAATTAATACCTGCACCACCTCCTGGCTCAACTCAGGTAGTAGTATCGCGTTGTTAATATAATGTATAAAAATTCTAAAATCATACTTTATATGTAAGCATATCCACAAATGGTGCGAGGCCTATCACATGGCTGCAGTAGCCTCCATGTGAAAGGGATATGCTCAGAATGTGTTTGCCTCAAGAAAGAAAATAGGTATTTGATGGACTATCCTAAAGAAGTGTTGACAAGATTATATCAAACTATGCTTCGGATCCGTTATTGTGAAGAGAGCCTTGTTCCCCCCATTCTTAAAGGAGAGATTCGTTGTCCTGTACATTTATGTACTGGACAAGAAGCTGTTGCGGCAGGTATTGGAGCTGTCTTAGAAAAAAAAGATTATATTTTTGGTAATCACCGCTCGCATGGACATTATCTGGCTAAAGGAGGTGGCATGCCTGAACTAATAGCTGAAATCTACGGAAAGGAGACTGGTTGTTCAAAGGGCAGAGGAGGTTCTATGCATCTTATTGATCCTCAGGTTGGGATGTTGGGTTCTGCTCCGATAGTGGCTGGAACTATTCCCCTTGCGCTTGGGGCCGCATTGGCTTCATCAATTAGACGAGACAACAGAGTAACGGTTAGTTTTTTCGGAGATGGAGCAACAGGAGAAGGTGTGCTTTATGAGTCATTGAATTTTGCGGCATTGAAAAAACTACCACTGATATTTGCATGTGAAAATAATTTCTATTCTACGCACTTGCCAATAGAAGAAATCAGAGTAAACAATAGAATATGTGGAATTGGAAAACCATTTGGGGTTAAAAGCTTTACAGTTGATGGTAACGATGTATTGGAAGTGTATGAATATGCTCAAAAAGCAGTTGCACATTGTCGTAAGGGTGAAGGTCCGGTTTTTCTTGAATTTCTGACATATCGCATGCGTGGACATGTTGGACCGGATGACAATGTACAGGGCTCTCATACTGATATTCGACCTAAGCATGAGATTGAGGAATGGAGAAAAAAGGATCCAATAAAGAGGATTGAGCAATATTTGTTGAGAAATGAAATATTAGTAAAGAAAGAGTTACTTGTATTTCATGAACAAATTAGACAAGAAGTTGATGCCGCTCATGTTTTTGCAAGTAATAGCCCGTATCCAAGAAAGGAGGATATTGATTCATATGTATTCCTCAAATAGGAAACTTTCATATAGCCTTGCAATCAATGAGGCACTTTATCAGATGATGGAACTTGATGAAACTGTATTTTTAATCGGACAGGGAGTAAAGAGTCCTTGGTATGTAGGTAACACCACCAGGGGGCTATTGGAAACGTTTGGTTCTGAAAGGGTTATTGATACTCCGGTTTCAGAGAATGCAATGACCGGTGCAGCAGTTGGTTCAGCTATAGCAGGTATGCGTGCGGTAGTGCTCCACCCGAGAATGGATTTTATGATGTATGCACTTGATCCCATTATCAACGAAGCAGCTAATTGGAGCTATATGAATGGAGGGAAGGCTTCGGTTCCTATTGTAATTTGGGGTATCATAAATCGTGGTGGGGAGCAAGCAGCACAGCATTCTCAGTCTATGCATGCGTTGTTTTCCCATATACCAGGTTTGAAAGTTGTTATGCCTGCCACATCCTACGATGCTAAGGGTTTGATGGTCTCGGCCATACAAGATAAAAATCCTGTAATTTTTATTGATGATCGTTGGCTTTACAATATTGAAGATGTAGTACCGGAAGAATTATACTCAGTACAAATAGGCAAAGGTGTAATTCGTAAAGAAGGAAAAGACGTGACTGTTTTAGCCACTTCATATATGGTTCAGGAAGCATTAAAGGCAGCATCAATCCTTGAAAATGAAAATGTTGCCGCAGAAATTGTTGATCTAAGAACAGTGAAACCAATGGATACGGAACTGATATTTGAATCAGTTAAGAAAACGGGTAGGGTGGTAATTGCAGATGGTGGTTGGAAAACATGTGGTTTGTCTGCTGAAATATCAGCACAGATTTCAGAGAATATTCTTGAATATCTTAAATCCCCGGTTGTAAGGGTAGCTCTGCCTGATATTCCTGCACCTGCAAGTCAGCCATTAGAGAAGGAATATTATCCTACTTGCAATAATATAGTAAATGCGGTAAAGAATGTATTATTAACTGGTTGAATGTCTGTCTGAACGTATATATTAGAGGACTGGTAATGAAAAGAAAGCTGATTTTAATTGCAATAGATATTGTCCTGGTTGTTCTCTTATACTTAGCAGCATTTGTTTTGAGATTTGAGCTTGAAGAAGCCTTAAATTATAAATATTTTGTATACACTTCAACGCCAGTACTCGTCGTTGTTACAATTGGAACCTTCGTGAGAATGGGTATGTATAATGCTGTGTGGCGTTATGCAAGTGTAGATAGCTTTGTAATGGTAGTAAAGGCCATCACAACTAGTACTTTAGTATCAGTTGTTCTTGTTTTTTTTATACAAACATACCGAATCCCCAGAAGTATTTTTGTTATATACTGGATGCTTCTCTTAATTGGGATGGGTGGTGTGCGTTTTAGTACAAGATTTTATAGATATTATTTTATGCATAGAAAAAAGAAAGGATACCGGGTGTTGATATATGGGGCAGGATCTGCGGGGCAAATGATAGCAAAAGAGATGAAGCATGACCCCTTGCTGGGTTATAACCCTGTTTGTTTTGTCGATGATGATCCCAACAAGATTGGAAGGAGTATACATAGTCTGCCTATTTATTCAGGAACTGTCGACTTGGATGAAATAATTAGAGAAAATAGTATTAAAGAGGTCTTGGTTGCGATTCCTTCTTCGTCTGGTGTGAAGATAAGAGAGATAATTGATAGTTGTAAAACGTCACAGGTTAGGTTCAAAACCCTACCGAGTTTATCGGATATTGTTGGTGAAAGTGTAAGCGTAAGCCAAATAAGGGAGATTGAGATTGACGATCTTTTGAGGCGAGCTCCAAAAGATTTAGATATGAGACGCATAGCGAATTTTATTGACGGCAAATCTGTAATAATCACAGGTGCGGGTGGATCTATAGGATCTGAATTGTCCCGACAAATAGCGAAATATAGTCCTTCTGTTGAAATGTTAGTTGATAATAATGAGTATGGTTTATACAAAATCAATTCTGAATTAAATGAATATTACAATGATGTGGAGCATCACGCTATACTGGGAAACGTGACCAAATCTTTAAGCATTGAAGACCATCTGAGACGGATAAAGACAGACACAATCTTCCACTCTGCGGCTTACAAACATGTTTCACTTGCGGAGGCTAATCCGTGCGAAACCATAATTAATAATATACTGGGGACTGTCAACGTTGCTAGGCTGGCGAATAAATATAAAGTGAAGAAATTTGTCATGATATCTACAGATAAGGCAGTTCGCCCTACAAGTGTGATGGGAGCGACTAAGAGGGTGTGCGAGTTGTATATTCAAAATATTAATAATATAAGTGATACCAATTTTGTTGCGGTTAGGTTTGGCAACGTACTTGATAGCTCAGGAAGTGTTGTACCAATATTTAGACAACAAATAAAAAATGGTGGCCCTGTTACGGTAACACATCCTGATGTCACACGTTATTTTATGCTTATTCCTGAGGCCGTACAACTCGTAATGCAGGCGGGTAGCTTGGGGAAGGGTGGTGAAATATTTATATTGGATATGGGAGAACCTGTAAAAATATTAGATATGGCAACGGATATGATAATGATGATGGGGTGTAATCCAGAAGAAGTGAAGATTGAATTTACAGGTTTGGGGGTTGGTGAAAAATTACATGAAGAGTTATTATTAAATGAGGCAGAGAAGGATACGAGATACGAGAGTATAACCATAGCAGGTAGTGCTAATGTAAATTGGAAAGAATTTGAGAGTGATATAGACGAGCTTATAAACTATGCATATGAAGAAAATGTTGATGCAGCTATTCGGATGTTAAAGAAGCTAGTCCCAGAATATAATCCGCAGAATGAGATTTACCAGACTGTATTGAATACTACCAAGGCTACACCGTAGATTGACTATTGCAGATTGGGGATTATTAAGGATTTAGATTCACAAAGGGTAGTTAGAGAGTTAGGCCACAAAAAGGCACATGGGACGCAAGGAATTAGACTGCCAGAGCGGACTGCACTTGTCATTAGTCGCTATAGTCCGGCGGCCCCTAGGTGGCCCGTCAATTAGCCCGCCCTGAAGGGACGTCATTGGTCATTAGAAAGAGGAGGGAAGAATTGAATGGAAACAAAAAATATGATGAAGCCTTTTATGCAAAATAGCTCTTTACAATAAACACATTGTTTGGATAGTTATTACGTTTCATAATTAGTATTAGGAGAATCCTTTTTTAAGGTTTTTGCTTTTTATAAGAATATGGAAATGATTTTTTGGATTATTACAATTGGTGTAGTATGTATAATTACGGGAGTGATTTTTTACAGGCCATATTTAGGTATTGCATTAGTAATCATTTCAATCCCTTTTGAGGGTAAAATAGATTTTGATTCCTTTACGGTTTATCCTTTGGAAACAATTATGGGTATTCTTATTTGTATTTGTCTGTATAAGCTTATAGTGTGCAGGGAAAACTATTTCAGAAAAACAAAGTTGGTTTATTGCTATCTTCCTTTAATGCTGTGCATTCTGTTATCTACTTTGAAATCTTTGGAGTACTCTTTATCAGTAAAGGAATTTGTGCGTTGGTTGGAGCTAATTCTTATTTATTTTCTAACTATAAATCTAATAAATGACGATAAAAAACTGATAGTGATTTTGTATACTATGGTTTTAGCTACTGTTATGGTTTCTGTATATGGTGTTGTTAGTTATTTAGTTGGAGTTGAAAGTGCATATGGTGGAAGATCAGAAGTTTTCTCGTTTTTTGGTAACACAAATCCATTGGCAGGTTATGTTAACTTAATAATACCTGTTGTCTTTGGTATGTTGCTGGTAAGTATATTATTATGGAAGAGAATTGCGTTAGGTATTTTTACTATACTATCAATTGTAGCCTGGTTCTTGACATTTTCTAAAACGGCTTGGTTATCATTAGTATTGACAGTGATCCTCATTTTCTTTCTGACTAAAGTTAAGAGAAAAGTTGCTCTTCTATTAGTCACGCTATTTACAGTATTTACTATTACTTTTTTATCCTCAAATATTAAAGATGATTTGACAGGCAGATTAAGATTGCACACGATACGAGGAACTGTAGAAGAAAGATTCGGATTTTATCCATTAGGATTTAACATGGTAAAAAATGACTTAATCTTTGGAATTGGAATAGGCAACTACCATTTACTTATTGATAATTTTATCCAAAAGAACGCTGTTCTTATGCAAAATGACTTACGCAGCGTGCTTGTAAATACACACTTGCACAGTTTGTATTTACAAATCTTTGTTGAGACAGGAATAATGGGAATGTCTGCTTTTGCTTTCTGGCTGGTATGCGTAATCAAGTATTTAGTGAGTTCATTGAGATCATTAGAAAGATCTAGGGATTATGGTCTTTTAGTTGGGTTGGTGGGAGGGGTAATTGTTTATTTATTCAATAACCTTACAGATATTCTTGTCGTTCATGGGATTCATCTTCAATGGGGCATAATATTAGGGCTTGCCGTGGTATTAATACAATTTAGAGAGTCTGAAAAGTGTCCAGAGATGGTTTAATCAAAAGAGCAAGGCGAAATATTTTTTATAAGATAGTGTCTGAATCTACGAGGGTCTTGCCTGCACTCTTGTTCATTTATATAGCAAGGAAGTTGGGAGATGAAGATTTCGGTAAATTATCTTTTGCATATTCTTTTGCAGGAATTTGTTTTATAGTAACAGATTTTGGTTTAAGCACGATACTTATAAGGAATGTGTCCAGGCAAAAAGAACTGACCAGGGAATATGTTGGTAATATTCTAGCGTTAAAAATTGTCCTTTCACTCATATGCATCTCTGTAATAGGCATATTCATTCTTTTTACTGATTATCCTACCGATGTCATTACTTTGCTTGTGATCTTTGGTGGCGTAATGTTTTTCAAGGCCCTGATAGAACTTTTTTGTACTGTTCTTAGCGCGCATGAACGAATGGACTTAGAAGCATTCTTGAAAGGAACAAACCATATTCTTCTCTTTGTGTCAGGAATAGCGATCTTATCAGTAGGATATGGGCTTCTTGGTTTGGCTAATGTGTTCTTAGTGGCCTTCTCGTTTAGCTCAATAATTGGATTTTGTATCGTTGATGTGTGCATAGAAAAAATACGTCCAAGCTTTGATTTGAAGTTCTGGAGGTACATCCTTAAAGAATCTTTACCCCTTGCCCTGTCAGTTATTTTCACTGTTATTTATTTCAAGATTGACGTAGTTATGCTTTCCATTATCAGGGGAAGTGATAGTGAGATTGGGTGGTATTCAGCTGCGATGAGATTGATAGAGTTGATGGGCATTGTACCAGCCCTGATTGTCAGTGCGCTGTTTCCCATTGTATCCAGCTTGTACAAGGAGTCTATTGGCTCTCTTAAAGGGGTTTACAAAACATCATTCAGGTATCTTATTATGATTGCCTTGCCAATAGCAGTTGGCACACTACTGCTATCTGAGCATTTAATATATACAATTTATGGCGAGGAATATGTAAAAACAATTCCCGCATTAAAGATATTATCTCTTGCTCTTGTTTTTATTTTTGTCAATTACATTCTGATGAATATTCTTGTTGCCGTTGACAGGCAAATGACTAATGCTATTTTGGCAGGAACGTGTGTTCTTGTAAATATTGCATTGAATATGTGTTTAATTCCTCACTATGGGTACTTGGGCGCAGGTACTGCAACGGTTATTACAGAAATAGTTCTGTTCGCTTTGGGCCTATATTATGTTGCAAAATATATTTGTAGTATAAATATTGTTGCTGTTGTTTCTAAGCCGTTAATAAGTGTGGCTATTATGGGAACGTTCATCGTGTGGGCTAACTCAAAATTTAATCTCGCATTCGTTATTGTTCTAAGTGTCTTAACTTATTTTACTTGTTTGTTGCTGTTTAGATTTTTCACAAAAGAAGATAAAGTAGTTCTTATGCATTTAATCCGGAAATAAACGCTTTACACTTTTGAGGTCTGACTTTCCTACCGCAAAAAGGCACAAGCGAATTGTGGTGGCAAGAAGATCTACTTTATCGGAAAGTATTCCTCAACTTATTAAGAATTTACGATAGAAGTGAAATGAATGTTTTAGTAATATGGAAGGCATTAGTATCAGAGACATATCATAAAAGGTTTATTGAATTGGCAAAGTTTAAGGATGTGGAGCTAACATTAGTTGTGCCAACGAAATGGCATAATACCAGGTTAGAGAAGGAATATTGCAGTGAATATAAGATAATCCCTACAAAGGTTGTACTGAGTGGTTATAATCATTTTCACTGGTATCCTGGACTGGAAAAATATGTTAGGCAAATTCGGCCGGATATATTTCATATTGAGGAAGAACATTATAGTTTTGTAACGTATCAGGCAATTAAATTAGCAAAGAAATATAACATAAAATGCCTGTTTGTAACATGGCAGAATATTTACAAGAAATA
>ENA-OREN01001746-OREN01001746.1-marine-metagenome-genome-assembly--contig:-NODE-1746-length-24147-cov-4.097300_pt1 | contig 24147 bp, 19 predicted proteins | sample MGYA00248624_ERZ508555 | MGnify/ENA primary metagenome ERZ508555 (study PRJEB26222, sample SAMN06267773) | marine metagenome | isolation source: Saanich Inlet, British Columbia, Canada | place...
TTGATTCTTCAAAACTAAGTGATTATGGAAAACTTGTAGGGCTTGATGTTTCTAAAATAAGTGAAACTCAAGCTAGAGTTGAAGGAGACTCTAACAAAAAGAATCCACATGATTTTGTTTTATGGTTTACTAAAAGTAAATTCGATGAGCAAGCAATGAAGTGGGAATCACCTTTTGGAACTGGTTATCCTGGCTGGCATATTGAATGTTCAGCAATGGCTTCAAAATATTTAGGAGAACAATTTGATATCCATACAGGTGGGATGGATCTTGCACCAGTGCATCACATAAATGAAATTGCACAAGCAGAAGGAGCTTTTGGTAAAACACCATGGGTTAAAACTTGGATGCACGGAGAATTTTTAGTCCTTGGTAAAGACGAGAAAATGAGTAAGTCCTCTGGAAATTTTTTGTCTTTGTCATCTCTAGAAGAGAAAGGATTTAGTGGTCTTGATTATAGGTATTTTTTACTTAGTGGACATTATAGAAAACCGTTAACATTTAGTTTTGAATCACTTGAAGGAGCTAAAGTTGCACGTAAGCGTTTACAAGAAAAAATTTGGTCTTTGAAAGAGAAGTGGGCTGGAGTTAGTTTAGATAAACTTGGACGTGATGGTCTTTCTGAAGTAGCTTTAGGATATTTAGAGGTTTTTGAAAGCAGAATAGCTGATGATTTGAATATGCCACAAGTAGTTGCTCTTGTGTGGGATTTACTAAAAGATAATGATTTATCTAATAATGAAAAATATATTTTATTGATGGATTTTGATAATGTTTTTGGTTTGGATTTAGGGGCGAAGAAAAAAGAAGTTGAAGTTCCAGAAGAAGTGGCGGTGCTTGTAACTAAAAGGCAGGCGGCTCGCGTAGCTAAGGATTGGGCAAAAGGAGATGAACTTAGAGATAAAGTTCGCGCACTTGGATATAAAATTCAAGACAAACCTGATGGTAGTTTTGAAATTGTTAGGGTGAATTGATTTTGGTTCTTAATCAAGAGTTGTTTGATGCTGCGCTTTTCTTTTTAGATTCTAGGTTTCCTGACGGAGCAGATGGAGGTTGCGCAGCTATGAAATGTGCAAGTGGAAAGATTCTAATTAGTACAAAGGTTCCTAATAAAAATGAAAGCGCGGTTTTGTGTCATGAAACTGGTGCTATTGCTGAGGCTTGGAAACTTGGCGAAAAAGTTGTTGCTTCAATTTGTTTAAGTCGTAAAAATGGAGAGAAACCAGTTGTGTTTAGTCCATGTGGACTTTGCCAAGAAAGATTGATGGTTTTTTGTAACTTTGACTTTTCTGAGGCAAGTGATATAGAAATAGCAGTTCCTGACCCTGAGAATAAATGTGGGTTCTTGGTTAGAAAACTTTCTGAATTGCAACCTTATTATTGGCGTAATGTGAAGAAATATTAGATTGCATTTAACTTGCTTTTGTTTGAATAAATTTTATTGCCACTTTATTACTAACTTCTTTATACTGTTTTGATGTTTTTTAAGTAAATTTCAAAGTATTTTTGGCCTCGAATAAGCAATCTTTATATATCGATTTTGTGTTTAAGTTTATGCATGCAAAAAAGAGTAATTGGTGATGGTAGAGTTAGCTCTAAGTCTTTTGTAAAAAAAAGAAATAGTTTAGAGAAAACTTCTTTGTTTAATTGGCCCAAAAGTAAGCGTGGACAGGTAACTGTTTTCATTATTTTAGGGATAGTTTTACTTATCGCAACTGCTTTAGTTATAGTTCTTAATACAGAATTAATTAGTTTTGGTCAAGAAGAAACTTTTTCTACAGAAAAAGGTAAAGTTGAAAATTTCGTGACAGCTTGTATACAACAAGTTGGGGAAGAAGCGCTTTATCTAGCTGGACTTCAAGGTGGATATATTGATTTGCCTGAACGTTATACAAATGATTTGAATTGGCATGTTCCAGCAAGTGATTTTTTATCTGTTCCGTTATGGGCTTATGGAAATGAACAAGATTTACCAAGCCTTTCTCAAATTAAAGCGGAGATTGACGATTATTTAGAAGAAAATGTAAGAAACTGTTTGTTTGAAACAGATGTGTTTTCTGCTGAATATGATTTGATTGAAAATAGTGATGTTGTTGCTGATACCGAATTTCAAGATTCCTTTACTGAATTTAATGTAAGGTGGAATTTACTTATTCGGGATAAAAGTGGAGAAACTGTTGCTGAAATAATTGAACACACTGCTGAGAGCCCAGTTCGCTTTGAAAATATGTATAATACAGCAGTTGCTGTACTTGAAGCCGAACTTTCAGAATTAAAATTAGAAGACATCACTCAAGATTTGATTGCGCTTGAACATGAAGATGTTCCTGTTGCTGGAACTGATATTAGTTGTAGCGTAAAACAGTGGAGCGTTGCACAAGCACAGAAAAGTTTGAAAGAAATGCTCAGAATAAATTTACGTAATTTACGGGTTGAAGGAACTTCTTTTACTGAGTATGGTGATTTGTTTCCTTATTATCAAAGTCATTATCAATGGAATGTTGAAGGTGTGGATAATGATGCATCAGTAGTTTTTCGTTTTGATGGAGAAAATAATCCGTTCACATTTCAAGTTACTCCAAGAAGTGGAGATAGAATGTATTCTAATCAAATGGGTGGACAAGATATTTTGAAACTTGTATGTTTACAAACTTGGAAGTTTACTTATGACGTGGTTTATCCAGTAACTGTACAAGTAACTGATACTGAAACTGGCGCTACTTTGCAATATGGTGTTTCTGTACATTTGCTAAAAAATTTTGGAGATCGTGGTGGGGAAGTTTATGCTAGGGAAAGCGGGCTTAGTTCTGTGAATGTAGACTTAGAAGAATATTGTTACAATAATCAATATACAATCCCAATGACTGTTTTTACTAGTAGTTTAGTCGCAAATAATAGAACTGGAGTTCATATTACTGAACCTCTTGAGGATGTAAATATTAGTTACACTTGTATTAGATATGGTTGCGATATGGGGGCTACCGAGTATGATTTTGAACAGCGAGGTAATGCTGCGGGAATGACACAATTATTTCCTTATTGTAGTGGTGGAATTATGCGTGGAGAAAAAGAAGGTTATGTTGAAGATTGGGAATATGTGCCTGCTGAAGAAGGTAAGGAGATTCATTTGAACTTGAGACCGCTTTACAGTTTTGAACTTGGAAAAGTTAAGGTGATTAAACACAGATTAGATGTTGATAATTGTAAAAATGATGATGTGCCAGACTCAAATGGGCTTTGCACAGAGATTGCTGAATTTGAAGAAGAGATTGATAAGGGTGAAACAGCACTTATTACTTTGAATTTGTATGATCAAGATATAGATTCAGGTAGTTCAAATGATTCAGAAGAATTAGCACTTTCATTTTTAGGAGCTTTTGAGTCGCGCACTGCAATTCATACTGAGGAATTTATTGTGTCCCCTGACTTGAGCGAAGATGATGGGAGTAGTGATTTACTCTTATCAAGTTTGGTGTCTGTACTTTCAGAAGCTGACTTTGAATATGATGTTGATGTGATTCTTACAACAAATGAAGATTTGGTTGGTGGGTACGATGGAACTTGGGTGATTGATTTTGATAGTATTAGTGCTGAAGACGCTCAAGTTGTGTTTCATGTATTAGAACTTGATCCAAATGATGAAAATTATTACCTTTTACTTTCCAGTTTAGATTATTATAGTAGACTAATTAGTAGTCCGGAGATTGTGATTGAATAATGAATAGCAGCAGTAATGGTTGGAATAGCAGCTTTTTTGATAGTGGCTATTGGAAATTTATTGTAATAGTTGTAGCTGTTTTGATGATAAATCTGCCAGTTGCATTTGCAATAAATATTACTGGGACTGCAAGCGGAAATGTAACGGATTCTGGAGCGATTATTGATTGGGAAACTGATGAAGAAGCAGACAGTTTAGTTTCTTATGGAACGAGTATAGATTCAATTGATTTAGAAATAAGTAGTAGTGACAATGTAATGACACATAGTTTAGAAGTTAGTGGGCTTGATGAGTCTACTGAATATTTTTTCTCTGTAGCTAGTTCGAATGTGGATGGTGATGCGTTTGATGATAATGAAGGCAATTATTATTCTTTTACGACTGAGGCTGCTTCTGAGAGTACTGATACTGAAGATGATTCAGAGGAAGAAGGTTCTTCGGAAGATGGTGCAGATTCAGAAAGTAGCGGGGCTGACGTGGATACAAGTGCTAGTATTAATTTAGTAGTTAATGAAATTGCTTCACCAATTCCTGAAGATGAAGTTAGTGTTTCTGGGAGTGCTGCAATTGGCACAGAAGTTAGAGTTTATGTGAATGGTGGTTATTTTGCAAAGGATATTGTAGATTCAGATTTGGTCTTTGCACTTGACAATGTGCCTTTAACACGTGGCGATTCTAATGTTTTAACTTTTGAAGGAACGCTTGGTGATCAAATTGAGGAAATAAGCGTTGTTGTAGTTTCAGATACAAGTCATCCTGAATTAACTTTGGAAAGTGTTAATTCAATTATTGACGAAGCAACTGTAACAATTAAAGGGCAAGTAAATGAACTTTCTTCACTTTTGTTTTTAGTAGGAGGAGAAGAAAGTGGAAGTGAAGAATCCGTAATTGGAAGTTTTTCAAAAGATGTTTCACTTGAAGAAGGAAAAAATACTATCGTTGTACGTGCAACAGATTTGGCTGGTTTAAGTGTTGAAGAAACTGTTCGTGTTGTTTCAGATACACAGGATCCAAGCGTTGACGCTGAATTTGAGAAAGGAGAAGAGTATTATCAGAACCGTGCTGAAACTGATATCACTGGAACTACTGAGGCTGACGCTGTTGTGTTTTTGTATGTATACCGTCCACAATCTTATGATCAAAGTCCTGATTTTAGTAGTGATGATGTATGGGATGTTGTTCGTGCTGATTCAGATGGAGAATTTGTTTTTTCTGAAGTTAATTTTGAAAATGAACCTGTGCTTTCCTTTTTAGATAAGGAGAGTACCAAAGCAAGTTTGTTATCTTATGCACCAAAACAAGTTCCTGCTGGACTTGAAAATGAAGCAATTAAAGGAATTGGAAGTACTCAAAGCGCTGATAGTTTTAGTTATAATGTTTACATAATTGCAGTTGATCAGAGTGGTAAAAAAGGATATTTCAAAGAACAAGTTACAGTTAATACATGTTATTCTACTAGTTTTGATTTTTTAATTAATGATATTGCTAAATTTCAAGCTCCATTAAAATTGGACCCAAGTCTACTTGATGATGGACGTGAACAAATAACTGCTGTGTTTGAATTTGATTATCAAGGTGATGGCGGTAAATCTAAAAGTGATTTGGAAACTGGTAGAGAAGATGAAAGTTCAGTTAGAATTACAGGATTTCAGTTTCAAAAAGCGTGCACGCAATCAATGCTTGATGATGAAAAATTTGAAGTAGGTTGTACCATTATGTCTAGTGACCCTAGTGGCGTTGCATCTAATCCTGATAATACAGCGCATTATTTGACTTGGAACTTAGCAGCAACTGAAGATTTTAGTGAACGAGAAGATGATTTTTGGGATGAGTTTCAAAAACGAAGACTTGTTTTTCCACTTCAAGTAAGTTTAACTTATCAAGAAAGAGAAAGTGATGGTGATTATGGGCCTAGTAAAACACAAACAAGTTGTTATGATATCTCTTATTTTGTAGATGTACCAGTAGATAGTAAAAAGTATATTCCTGATTGGTTGGCTAATGAATTTGTGAATGCAACAAGTTTTACTATTGAAAAAATTGATTTAGTGATTCCATATCTTGAGAAGGCAATACTTGTGACTGTAGTTGGTTGTATTGCATCCTTTTTGAGTAAAATAATTGTTAGAATTATGCGACTTACAATCTCTAAGTCTGAGCCAAAATTGAAAACTGGAGAAGATGGATGCCCTAGTGGAACTTTGCAAAATGGTTATTATTTACAAAGTACAATAACTAATTGGGATGAACTTTCTGATGATCATCCGGGTGCTGGAAGTAGTTTGCCAGATTATGGTGGTTTAGTTCTTGATGAAGTATGTCCAGGTACTGCAAATATGTGGAAAGTAGAGTCTGGAATTGAAAAAGCTTACAGATGGACATGTGACCGGGTATTTTGTAAAGCGGCTCCTGCTAGATGGACTGAAAGCAAAAAGGTTGAAGAAATTAATGATGTTATTTTGAAACAAAAGATGTGTGGTGTTAGTGGCGCATGTATTCCTTTGGAGAAAATTGAAAATTGTAAAAATTATGTTGAAGATACTAGGTCTGACTTGAGAATTGGTGGTTCTGTGGAAGAACTTGCTGCCAAGATGAAAACAACAGGAGGGGTTTGTTGGCTTAGTGGTGAGGAAAGCTCTGTTGTATCGAGTGCAATCTCATCTTCACTTTATTATAATGCGGGAACTGACACTGAAGGTGGGCATGTTGTTAATGCTGAGGAAGGAATTTATAGATTGACAAAAATTGGAACTACTCTTGGAGATTTGCATGAAAATGGTGAAACTGTTTTGGTTTACCAAGAACCAGGAACTGATGGATACTGCGCTGCGCGTGATCAGAGTTGTTCAGAAATATGTACTAACCCAAGAAAACCAGGTTACAAAGCAGTAAGTGATGGTTATGTTATCAAAGATGCTGTTGTTGTTGGTAGCACAGATGGAGCATGTTATCAGCAAATGGAGAATGGAGAATTATTTGGGTCAGGTGGAGAAGAAGGCGACATAAAAGTTGATGGTAAAAAGTATTATGCAGGGTATAGTAGTGATTGTTTTGTAGGTAGAAGTGGTTCTGAAACTTCATTTTATCAGTGTATTTGTGAACCAAGCCGTGATTTATCTAAAACTGGATTAACTGGTGCTCGCGAGGCTCTTCCTAAAGATGATGATAGTGGAACTGTTGAGAAGTATAGTTACCGCCAAGATAAAATTTTTACTGAAAGTAGTAAACGCCAAGGTACATATTACCCAGATGAGAGATATTATGCTGGACGGGATTTTAGTGCAGCTTTTGGACTTGATTATTTGCCTGATTATTTAAACGGAAAAGATAACAAAAAAGTAACGCAAGTTAACCCAAACACACAGCATATTGGAGCTTTTCAAACAATGTGTCTTAGTGGTATTCGAGCTCGTTTGGTACTACTTCGTAACATACTTGATGGGCTTAGAACTTGTATTATTGAAGCAAAGTATACTGGTTTTCATGATGCAGGGATGTGTAAAACATTATTTGCGCAGCATATGTGTGGGATGATTTACAAAGCGATCACTTATTTTTCTAACCAGTGTTCGCCGATTAGTTTTTCTGATGTTGGTAAAGAAGGAAATTTGTTTGGCGGAGTTGTAAAAGATTTTAGTTCAAGTATTGAACCAGCTATCCAAGGATCAATTGATGAATTGTCTTCAGATTATGGGAATGCTGTACTTGATCAATATTTCGCAGGTGGTGCTCAAGGATTTGCACAAAGTTTGTGTCTTGCAGCGTTTGGATATGATTGGCCGCTTGGGTTTGATTTTATTCAAGATGCAGCTTATAGTGTTGCTATGAAAACAACAACCTTAGTAGTTCCAGCTGCTAGAGAATTTAGTAGTTATGATCCTGAAAGTTTGACTGCAGTTTACAATTATAACGTGGGCGCAGTAGTGTTTGCTGGATGTAAAATTAATAGTTATCAAACATATTTGAAATGTATTGGGCCTGAAGATAGAAATCACCCTGGTGTTGATCCTAGTTGTAGTGGTGAAGGTTGCGATTGTTTGAATGCTAGAGAAAATAGTCCGTTTGAAAATGAGAAAACGCACCCTCTTGATGGTGGTGCTGGGTATAATGTGCAGAGTGGAGAGATGCTTGATATTGCAATGCAGATGCCACAAAAAGTTCAAGATGTACATTATAGGTATGACCATGTAGTTATTGAATTACAATTAGATGCTAATGAAGACCCTACGCGTTGTTTTGAGGAAGGGTATACAACATCAACAGGTGGAATATTTTATGCACCAATAAAAGATAATTCTCCTCCTGGGCTTATATCTTGTCAGGTGCAAATTGATGGGACTTATAGTTGTCCTGAATTGAGTGGATTATTTTATGGCGAAGAAGGGCTTGGTTATTTACAAACACCTTACATTGATTGTTATGATAAACGAACTGAACTTTGGGGAAGTTGTGACAAGACAAATTTGTTTGTTGAAAGAGATGATATTGAAATTCGGCCATCACTTTACACTGATGGTGCTGGTTATTGCTTAGAAGTTGAAGTAAGTGGGTCTGGAGTTGAATATGGTGGAAGTGACGGAAAAGAAATTTTGACAATTCCAAGTGGCGCTGCAGGATTATTACAACCAACAATTAGTTTAGGCGAAGTTACTTCAGAGATGTTTGGAGAATATAATACAGATATTGAACTTGATGAATCCGAAAGTAATGACGGGTGCCAGGAAGTTGATGTTAGATCTTCGCCTAGCTCAGTTACTAGTAATCATGAATTATTATTTGATTATCAACCATCTGGTGATAAGTTTGTACTTCAAGTTCCTAAAGGAGTTAGTATCAAATCTTTAGATTATACACCTAGCCATGATGATGGTGGGACACTCAAAAAAAGTGGAGTTTCTGGATTGACTCTTGATGAAATTAATGCTGTTGAATTTACTTACAAAGGATTTGATTTTAGTAATGTACTTGGGAAAGCTGAACTTAAAACATCACCATCACAATGTACACATAATGTGAAACGTGCAAGTAGGAAAAGTACTCGCACAGAGACAAATATTGGTGTTGAAATTACACTCTTGCAAACTGATGCGAATGGACAATGTCATGGAGCTAGTGTCCCGGTTACTCAAACTGGGCTTGGGAAAATAAGTCATGATGATAATATCTTAATTCAGCAAGATGAAATTGATGTTCCAGTTGGTGAAAAAAGTGATATTTATGAATATTTTGTAGCTGAAGAATATTCTAAAGTAATTTCTGATGCTAGCCGAATGATTGAAGCTTTTGAAGGAGAACTTAGTGAGGCTGTTGGAGAATTTTATTATGTGGCAGCACTTGTTATGCAATCTGAACAGAGTACTTTGAGTGATGTATCTACACGAATAGAAGTAATTATGGATCGTTTTTTCCATAGATTGGAAGCTGATGGAAGTACACTTGTTTTGACTTTTGAAAGTAGTACAATTGATACGTCTGAATTTCAAAAAGTGAAAGAATATATGTGCGAAATTGCTGGAAGAATTAGTGATGATACCTTGAAAAAGTATAGTGATGATGTTGCAGGAGGAGACTATGCGTGCGATTAAAACTTGCGGTTTGAGAATTGGTCGTAAAGGTGGCTTTGCAATTGAATCGCTTGCAGCACTAGTACTAGTAGTATTCACTGCAGCTGTTGTCTTTTTTTTGGTAAGCAGTGGAGTTGTGGCTGTTGAAGGAAGTGAAGGCGCTTCTAACGCTCCAACTGGTAGTGAAAGTTTACTTAATACTCAATTCATTCCTGTGTCTCAAGGAGGCACACTTGTAGCTAAAGACATGGTTTTTTGTGTAGAAAAAAATGTTGATCAGGTATGTGACAAAGCTTACGAACGAGAAGTGTTTTATTTAGGGGAAGAAGTACATTTTAGTTTTGAAGTTGTGACTTCAGCGCAGTATGGTAAAGTTGAACTTAGAGAAAACTATCAAATTTATGGGCCAGATGGATCACTACTTTTGTCAGTTGATGATAGTGATGATGTGATTTACAAAGCTGATACAAGCGAAACATTAGAGCAAGTTTTTTTCCATGACTATTTTATACTAGGATATGATTCACCAATTGGAGATTATACTCTTGAACTTGTTATGACAAATCCACTGGTAAATAAGGAAGCCGTGATTCGTAAAACTGTAACTGTGTTTCCTTGAATGTATTGAAATATTATTATAACTTAAAGATAAGAAAATGTCGAAAAAATTAATGATGTTAGGAATTGTAGCTTTTGTGTTTGTATTAGTTTTTGCTTCTTTGGCTTTAGGGCTTGAAAAAAGTGATGGCGCTGATACTTATGGGAGTATACTCACTTGTCGTAATAGTGCTACATGTATTGAAATTGATAAAATCTGGTCTGAATCTCTAGTAAAGCACACGGCAAGTCTTGGAAAGTCACTTAATGATGGAAGATCTGACTCAGATGTTTATGATCCAAGTAAAGTTAATGAAGGAAGATGGGATGATTTTTGTGATGTACATAGCACAGAATGTGAAGATGAGAGTAGTGGTTATGGAAGTGGAAGATATGGTGGGTCTTCTGGTTCAGGAACATGGGTAGGTGTTTGTTCTGCGCAGGAAAGTACTGAGAAAAGTGATATCCGTGGAGATGCATCTATCTCTGCATTTGCGATTGATTTAATTCTCGAAGAAGCAGGATCTCCAGCGGTAGGAAGTGGGAAATATTTTATTCAATATGGTGAGGAGTATGGCATTGATGCTGCATTTGCACTTGCATTTTTTAGACAGGAATCCACTTATGCGACAGACCCAGGAAGTAAGGCGGATGAAAGAAAATCACTAGGAAATATTCGTTGCCCTAATGCTCCTGCTCTTGCAGATGGGATTCAAACAACAAGTACTGGTGATTGGTGTGCTTATGATAGCTGGGAAAATTCAATTAAGGGATGGTACAATTATATTACAGAAAGTTCTAATTATTTTCCAAAAGAGAAGTATACGCTTGAAGAAATTCTACCAGTTTATGCTCCACGTAAAGATACTAATGATCCAGATGAATATACTAAGAATGTAAAAACATGGGTAGAAGAGTATCGTGAAGTTCAAGATGATAGTTGCGATGGTTATATCTCTGATGAATGGCAATGGGATAGTGTGGCTATAAGTCAGGTTGATGATGCATCAGTTGAATTATTGACAATGCTTGGATGTATGCGAGAAAGATTAGATGCTGGCGTTGGAAGAATTAGTAGTATTAGTGATAAAAATGGATTTGATGAATGTCAAAATAGTTGGACTGACCCGATGTGCGCACATACGAGAAATTCCGCGCATTATGGATGTAGTGAGAAATATAGTGGATCACTTGGAGTAGATATTGGTGATGAAGAAAATAGTTGTGCTCTAGCAAAAGCAGCTAAGGCATGTGGAGCTTACAATATTATTGGACCAGAACTAAAGAGTGAATCTGGTGGAACCTATACCTATAAAAGTGATCTTCCTGGGGTTGTAGTTGAGTGTGATCAAGATGGACTTTGGAATCAAAGAAGTGACCATAATGATCATATTCATGCTACTGTGGAATCTGCTGATGGGAATGTTCAGTGTGGATAATTTTGAAATATTTCAACAGGTTTTTATTAAGTGAGGTTTCTAGGTTGTTATGGTTGATTTCAAGCAAATAATTGAGGACTGTGCTTATTCTAAGATTGAGCAAAAAGCGCTATTGTTTGCTAAAGGATTCTCTGAATCTAAGTTTTCTGATGTTAGTCGGTTATCTGGGGATTCTTTGTATGATCATAACCTTAGAGCAGCAACTTCACTACTTGAAATAAAAGCTGCTAGTGATGTTGTGATTGCTGCGCTACTTCATGGCAGTTTGAAGCACGTAACTGAAAGAGAATTATTTGAAGAATTTGGAAAAGAAATATTAGATTTAATTAAAGGAGCTGAATCAATTAAATCTGTTAAACAGCGTAATAAAAAGCTTCAATCAGATTCACTTCGTAAAGTTTTACTTACTACGCTTAAGGATCCAAGAATATTATTTGTAAAATTTGCAATCAAATTAGATAATTTGCGACACATTAGTGTATTAATTGAAAGTGAGCAAAAACGTATTGCACAAGAAGTACTGGATGTTTATGCACCGCTCGCATATCGATTAGGTGTTGAAAAGCTGAGAGTGCAACTTGAAGATGAAGCTTTTTTGATATTACACCCTAACAAGTATCTGCAAATAGATGAGTATTTGAAAAAATCAGGGAAAACAAGACAAGCAGTTATTACTGAACTTATGACTGAAATATCTTCTAATTGTCCAGTTAAAATTGCTAGAATAAAAGGGCGAAAAAAACATTTGTATTCTATTTACAAAAAAATGAAAGAGAGAGGTGTCTCGCTTGATAACCAGTATGATCATTTAGCGATTAGAATTGTTGTTTCTAATGAAGAAGAATGTTATATTGTACTTGGATTTTTGCACGAGAAGTATGAACCAATCTCAGGTAGACTTAAAGACTATATTACAAACCCTCGGCCAAATGGTTATCAATCAATACACACAGGGATACTCCTAGGTGGACGTAAGGTAGAAGTGCAAATTCGTACTGAAAAGATGGATGAAATTGCAGAGGAAGGGGTTGCTGCACATTGGATGTATAAAGGAGTAAAAGGAGACTTGTTATTTCAAAAACGAATGGGTTGGCTTAAAGGAATACTTGATTTACAAAAAGATGCTGATTCAAAAGAGTTTTTAGAAAATGTTAAAGTAGATTTATTTACTGATGAAATTTATGTATACACACCTAAAGGAGATGTAAGATATCTTGCTAAAGGAAGTTTTGTTTTAGATTTCGCGTATTCTGTGCATGAACAAGTAGGAAATACTTCAGTAGGAGCCAGGGTGAATGGGAAATTTTTGTCACTTCGTACTAAACTTTCTCAAGGTGACATAATAGAAATTGTTACCTCTAAAAACCAAAGACCGAGGCAAAGTTGGCTTAAAATAGTTCAATCTTCAAAGGCTAAACAAAAAATTCGTAAAGCGATCAAAGAACATGAAGATGTCCCATTATTACATTATAGGCAATTCACTAAAAGTGTTTCTGAAGAACATGACACTCTTGCAATTGCTCCAGACCATGTACATGCGCTTTGTATTTTAGCGAAATGTTGTTTGCCAATTCCTGGAAATGATGTTGTGGGTATTTCCACCAAACGTAGGTTAATTTCTGTTCATAAAGAAGAATGTAAACATTCTTTGAAAATGAAAGACCGTTGGATTCCTGTACAGTGGAAAGAAACTTTCAACAAACCGTTACAACTTCATGTGCATGCAGGGGAGAGAAGTGGACTTTTAGCAGATTTACTTAATACAATTGCTAGGGCTCGCTTTATTGTGAAAGAAGCAAAAGCAAAATTTATTGGAACAGGTACTACAGAATGTAGTTTTGTGGTGGTTCCACGGGAATTAAAGGAGCTTGAGAGGCTACTTGAGATAATTTTTAAGGTGAAAGGAGTTAAAAAGATATATTTTGGATGAAGAGTTGGCGTGGGTGAGTAAAATTTTTTGGTGAGAAAAGTATGAAAGAAAGATATAATGTTAGAGTCATTTTACATAGGAAAACAAGAATTGCTAAAGTTAGTGGTGATCCAGGGAACAGTAATAAAGAGTTTTTGCTTTTGCTTGCGCGTAAAGGATATTGGCAATTTCCTCAAGGTGGAATTGAAAGTGGTGAAAAAGTAATTGATGCTGCTAGGCGCGAAGTTTTAGAAGAAACAAATTTGCGTATTAGAGGAATGGATATATCTTCAGAAAGTTTAGTTCAAACAATTTATTTTGCAGAGCGTAAAGGAGAACCAGTTAAAATATTTTTAAGGGCAATAGCTGCTGAAGTAATGGAAGGAAGCGATGATGTTTTTTTAGGGAATCCTAATGGAGATGGCCATAAAGATTGGCAATGGGTTAGTTATTCTCGCGCGTATGATTTACTTGTTGAATACCCAGAACAACGAAAAGTGTTTGAAGAGGTGTGTAAGAAAGCTAAATTACAATGAAAAAAGGAAAAGATTATTTCTTGATTGAAAATATTGCCAGAAGGTTTTCACCACGTTTTTTGTCTTCTTCAGTCATATCTTGAGAAAAATATACTTTGTCAACATGATTACCAAAAAGTGCAAGAATGTCTTTTACACTGAAAAGTTCTTCAGGGATTTCATAACCCCTTGCTTGTTTTAATTTGTTCTCATAAGTTTTATTGCTGTATACAACACCAATTGCCATAATAGCTTTATCTTTTGCTACGCGAACCATTTCTTTTGCAGCTAATTTTTTATCTTCGCTGTATGAAAGAACCCAACCGCTGATGATTACATCAAAAACATCATTTCTATAAGGCATTTTGTGCATATCGCCAACATCAATGAGTGGAGAATATGTTGCAAGATCAAGACCTCTGATCTTTTTTGGAGAAAATCCGTTTGCAATTAGATTAAACATTTCTCCTTCTGTTCTGGGACCAATTGATAGAACTTTTACTTGTTCTAATCTATGTCTGATTGGAGCTAGAATTGATAGTGGTTTAATCAATTGATTTGATCTGATTACGGCAACATCACTAAAAGCACCAGTTGTATTGTGAGCAATTGTATGTTTGTTAACTGAGCTTAGATTTCCTTGATATACTCTTGTTTTCCCTAGAAGTTTGAAGTAATATAATCTTCTCACATAACAAACTATGTAGCGAACCAAATCGATTGTTAGAATTTGTTTTATAGTTCTTGTAAAAGCGATATTGAATTGCTTCCAAGTAGTTTTTCTGCGTTTAAGCCCATAACCAATGCCTGTTTTTTTGCGTAGACTTTTACCAAAATAAAGTTTTCTTTTTTTGCTATTAGCTACAGTTTGCTCTTTTGTTTGATTCATTTGCGCTTGTTTGCTATTGCTATCTTATAAAGTTTGTTAGGAAGAAGTGATATAGTCTTCTGGAGAATCTATAGTGGTCTTGTATTTTTGAAAAAGTTTATTAATTCTAAGATTAAATTTAGTTTATACTGATTTATGGTGTTAATATGGGATTTCATGAAAAATTGCTTAAAGCAAGAAGAGTCGGGATAGATAAGATTGCTCTGTTTGTTTTGCTAAAATTTGGATTTAAAAGAAATTTTATTTTTCCAACATTTGCAAAATGGAGGAGATTGTTACACCCTTTCTCCTATGCAAACCGCTTGAGTAAAGTTTCTGATTTAGTCTCTGATATACCTTCTAATTTAATAGTTGATCACAAGAAAGGATATTTTCATGTTGAGAATGATTCAATCCCTGGAATTGAAGAATTACGTGTTTATTGCGATAAGATGTTTAATTTGAAAAAAGGAGCCTTGATTGCCTATAATAGAAAAGAAGGAACTGCGAGTAAACGTGATAAACAGTTTTATGGTGAAATCTTTTCTTTAGATAATCAAGGGAAAATGAAAGACTTCTTGGATATTGAAGAAATACGCCCAGTAGTTGAATTTGCAACTAGTAAAACAATGGTTCAAATTGCTTCAAAATATCTTGGAGAAAGACCACTTCTTGGAGAGATTAATTTGCTTAATTCTGTGGTTAATGATTTGACTACCCAATCCCAACTTTATCATTTAGATGGGATCAAACATAATAGGATAAAACTTTTTTTAGCAATTCAAGATGTTGACTTAGGCACTGGTCCTTTCACTTTTTTGGATTCAACTGACTCAGACTTAGTTTTGTCTAACATGAATTATCAGTGTGGAAGACTTAGTGATGAAGAAGTTTATGCTTATGTGTCACCTGATAAAGCAAATAAACTAATTGGGCCTGCTGGTTCTGCATTGATTATTGATACGTCAAAATGTTTACATTATGGATCTAGGTGTAGGAAAAAAGACCGATTAGTTTTAGAAATCCATTATACAAGTAGGTTTAATCCATTTGGAGTTGGAGATTCTCAGTTTTCTAAGAAAATCAGAAAAAAAGATTTGGCTACTTTTAAAGATCCTTATATTATTTTAACTTGAGCATATTTGGAATTTTAATTGAATTATAATAATTTAACTATGTCGACAAGTCTACAACTGTAGCCCCACTCGTTATCATACCATGCAATACATTTTAGTTTGTTTTTTGAAATAACTTCTGTGAATTGTGAGTCGAAAATTGCAGAATGAGGGTTTCCAATAATATCGCTACTTACCAAAGGATCTGTTGTGTATTCAATAATACCTTTCATTTCTTTTTTAGAAGAAAGCATAATAGCTTTATTGACAAGTTCTTTTGTGATTGTTTTTTTGGTTTCAATAACAAAGTCTGTTACAGAACCATTACTAATTGGTACGCGAAAAGCCATGCCTTTTAATTTCCCTTTAAGGTTTGGAAGAACTTTTACTGTTGCAATGTCGGCTCCAGTAGTTGTTGGAATAATATTTTGTGTTGCAGATCTTCCTTTTCTAGGGTCTTTTGAAACTCCGTCTTGTAGTTTTTGGGTTGTAGTATAAGCGTGAATTGTGGAAAAAAGGCAAGACTTTATTCCAAATTTTTTATCGATTACTTTTAGAATTGGAGCTACGCAGTTAGTTGTACAACTAGCATTTGAAATAATTTTTATTTTATCTTTTTTGGATTTTTTTAATTCTGCTAGATTTACTCCTAAGACTGCGGTGAGATATTTTGTTTTGTTATTTTTTGGTTTTGCAGGAGCAGTTATTAATACTTTTTTTGCGCCAGCTTCAATGTGAGCCATTGCCAAATTTGGGTCAACAAAAAATCCTGTGGCTTCTATGACTACATCAACTTTGAGTTTTTTCCATGGTAAATCACATGGGTCTTTTTGAGCGAATACTGGAATTAGTTTATTTTTTATTTTAAGTGCATTATTTTTACTAGAAATAGGAATTTTTAAATTTCCATGAGTTGAATCATATTTTAGAAGGTAAGCTAATTCTTTTGGATCTGTTAAATCGTTAATTGCGACTATTTTTATTTTTTTGTCATTTAGCGCTGCACGGAAGAACATTCTACCTATTCTTCCAAACCCATTGATTGCTACATTGATTGCCATCTATTTGTTTAGTATACATTTTTGATTTATATTTGTTTGTAAATTTTGTTGACAGTTACTCATTATAGCCGTAACCTAACAAAAATCTTTGATTTTTGAACGTTACTTATAGTAACGTTTATATGCTCATTTTGTTTGATAAGTAATATGGGAAAACTTGCTAGAGTAGCACATGATTTTAGTTTGCGTGCAATGATGGTTTTATGTTTTGGGGTTTATATTGCTTTTTTGTTCTTGCTTTCACTTTCTATACCAGAAAATCCTTTTGTAGTAGCACTAGGGTTTTTACCAGTTCTTTTGTATTTAGTAACAATTTTCACTTTACTTCAATTAGGTAAAACAATTGTAGCTTTAGTATATCTTTTGCCACTTGTTTTTTCAATTTTGTATTACGTTGCTTGGACTTTTAGTTTAATTCCTGAGTTTGCTGCAATGGATGGGGGGATTTTGGCTGTTTTGAATTTAGTGGTATCTTATGTTTATGCAATGATACTTAGCTTTGTACATCCAGTTAATAGAAATCATATCTTATCTGATAATGCAGTTAGAGTTAAAGAACATAGCAAGAGAGTCAAATCTCGAACTGAAGTTCCAAAAATTCCACTTGCTGAAGAAGAAGTAAAAGTTACAATTAGAGCTATTGAAGATAAATGTAAAGCAATTAATTTTGTTGTTGGTAGAGTTTATAGTGATAAAAAAGGGGGATCAAAAACACTTCGAGAAAAAATTGTGATTCCAAGAGAATTGTATAATGCGTTTTCTGAACTTACAGATGAAGAAGGGAGTTATGATAAATTAAAACTACTTTCTGTTGTTGAGAATATCTATGCGCGTTTGCGACGTCTTACTCACCCAGAAAGAGAACTTTTTGAAATTAAGGTAGGGAAATTGCCTGTTAAAAGAAATGATGATGGGTCTGATAGGGTACTTGATGTTTTGGTTAAAAATGATAAAGACCCAGTAGAGGATTATCATAAAGCAGCCGTAAAAGTCTGTGAACAAGTAGTTGAATATCTTAGAAAGAGTTCTGGCGTTAGAAAATAAGTTATTACTGATTCTTTGTTTTTCTTGATTTTGAGATTATTTAGATTATTCTTATAAAGTAGCTTGTGCTTTTTGCTTTCATGGCAGAACCAAAACCAATACCTGGAACAGAGAAATATATCTTTAAAGATAAATTTATTGAAAGGTATAGTGAACTGACAGATTTCAAGAAATTTAAACATTATTGTCTTTGTTTTCCAAGGCGCGCTATTAGAGTTAATACTTTGCGTGCAAATGTAGCTGAAGTACGAGATTCTATTTTAGCTAAAGGATGGAAACTTGAACCAATACCTTGGTGTAAAGAAGGTTTTTGGATTGAACATGATGATCGTCGTGATGTTGGAAACCTTTCTGAATATAAATCTGGAAAAATCTATGTACAAGAATCAGTGTCTATGATCCCTCCAATTGTTCTTGCTCCAAAACCAGAAGAAGTAGTTCTTGATATGTGCGCTGCTCCTGGAAGTAAAACAACTCAAATGGCTGCAATGATGAAAAATAGTGGACTTTTACTCGCTAACGATTACAAAGGTATGCGTGCAACAGCTCTTGGTATGAATTTGCAGCGTTGCGCTGTTACAAACACTGTTATTACTATTATGAATGGTGAGAGAATATCTGGAAAACAATTTGATAAGATTTTAGTTGATGCGCCATGTGGTGGAACTGGAACTATTCGTAAAAGTTTGAAAACAATTCGGATGTGGAACGCTAATATGGTAAAAAAGATTGCGGGACAGCAGAAAAAACTGATCCTTGCAGGATTTGATAATTTGAAACCAGGTGGAGAAATGGTTTATTCAACATGTTCACTTGAGCCTGAAGAGGATGAGGGAATAGTAGATTTTCTGCTAAAAAACAGAGAAAGTGCTGAAATAGTTGAAGTGCCTGAATCTGTTTTGCCTGGACTTATTCGTGGAGAACCTGTAGTTAATTTTGAAGGTAAGACTTATAGCTCTGAAGTTAAGAAAACTATTCGTGTTTGGCCACAAGATAACAATACTGGTGGATTTTTTATTGCAAAGATATCCAAGGCGCTAAAATAATAAGGCCTCTTTAGCCTAATAATGTTTATAAGTTCCTTGCAGAACAATTTAATTATGTTTTCTTTAGAGAAACCTTTTGAGGAGATGGCTATACGCTATGCTAGTACTTTTTTTTCTGTGGCAAGGCAATGCTTGAAACCAGTTAAATCTGAACATGTTTTGATTATAACAGATTATGGGTCGCCCAGCCATAATGTAGCTTTGATGATGGCTAGAGCATATTATCTTGGTTTACAGCAAAAAGGTTACAATGTTCATTTAGCAATTCAAGAAGAAAAAAAAGGGTTTATGCATGTAGATGAACACGTAAGAAATGCGCTTGAACGTTTGCCACCAAAATCAGTTGTGATAGTTTGTGTTTCTAATAAATTAGGGCGATTTGGTGAAAAAAGAAGTTTTCGAAAATTTTGTAAAGAAAATGGACATAGGTTTGGTTCAGCTAGTGGGCTTAAAGATGCGAGAAATTCCCAATTTGAATTATTTGTTGAAGCTATGAATGTAAATTATGTGCGAATGCAAAAAAAAGGACGTTTAATCAAAAAACTTCTTGATAAAGGGAAACAGATAAGAGTTTGGACTGAGGCTGGAACTGAACTTCTAATTGATATTGAAGGAATGCAAGCAATTAGTAATGATGGGAATTATAATGAGAGTGGGCGTGGAGGAAATTTGCCTGCAGGGGAAGTATATATTGCACCTAAGGGAAGTCGTGGAGTAAATGGGAAACTTGTAATTGATGGGAGTTTACGTCATGAAAAAGGAAGTACCCTTATTTCTTCACCAGTTGTTCTTGAAATAAAAGAAGGAAGAATAGTAAGTGTTGTTGGAGATCAGGCGCAGCTTTTGCTTGAAACCTTTGAAACTTTTGAGGCTAGAGCGAAATATCCTGAAAGGGTTAGGTTGATTGGTGAATTTGGAATTGGAATAAATTCGAACGCTAACTTAATGGGTGTTGCTCTTATGGATGAAAAAGTTGAGGGTACAGCACATATTGGAATTGGCAGTAATTCTTGGTTTGGTGGAGAAATTAAAACTATTTTTCATGGTGATCAGACTTTTAAAGACCCAGTGATTTATATTGATGGGAAAAAGTTAGAATTTTAGAAATATTTTTAGTTTATTTTTTTAATAATTATGAGAACATATTTGAAAATGCGTTGTCACTTGAATTATCACTAGGTGGACTGGATGAATCTTGGTTTGGCGATGAAAAATCAGATGGAGGGGATGACGAACTATTGTCATCGAAACCCATTTTTTCATATTCGTGGTCATCACCGCCTGAAGATGCTTTTTCTGGAAGAAACTTTCTTAGGAGGTATGAAAATAAAAGAGCTATCCCAAAAAGGATAAGTAGGTCAATTATTGTGTATAATCCTAAACTAAATGTGTCGTGTGACCATAAAATTAAGACAGCAGAGGTAAAATATATCGGTGTGTTCCCAGCGATAGCAAAAGCAATTTTATCTTTAAATTTGTGTGTGAATGCTACGTAAATTGTGAATGCACTGTACATCAGAACAAGTAAGATAATGATGAACCTTAATGTAAATGGTTCATAATTTTCTGCAAATAATACACGCATAGATTCGATGGTTACCCAACTTAATGAAAATCCATTTGCTAGGGCAGTATTCCATCCCATCTTCTCTGTTTTGTGTTCTCCAAAATAAATTTCAAGAATGAACCAAAGTGAGATGATTGGAAATAAGTACCACCAGATTTCTAATTTTTGAAATGGTGCTTTTGAGATCTCAGAAAAACCAGTGATTATACCTGTAAGAATTATGCTAAAATCAACCATCTTAGTTAAGGTAATTTTTATGGTTTATATATTTTGCAGTTTTATCTTTATCTGTTAATAATTTGTTTTGTTTTACAATTAACAATCTTAGAAGGTTTATTTTTGATTTCTCCAACACTTATGATAAAATCAACATAGTTACCAATTCTTGGATCTAAGTCATCTATTGAAGTCATAAATGGTTCACTAGATTTATTTACTGATGTTGTAATAATTGGAACTTCTAAATCATTAATGAAAGAATTAAACCAATGGTTTGGGAGTCTTACACCAAGGAATTCTTTGCTAGGTGCAACATTTTTTGCAATTGCTTTTTTATTTTTTAAAGGAATGAGAAGAGTATATTTTCCAGGAAGAAGAGGAAGGTATTCTTTTGCGTTATCGCTGGAGATATCACAGTTTTCTTCTATCCATTTTTTGTTAGGGGCCCAAACTGAAAGTGCCTTATCAATTGGACGTTTTTTTAGTTCACGAAGTTTTTGAATCGCAATTCCATTTGTGGCATCACAACCAATCCCATAAATAGTGTCTGTTGGGTAAATGAAAATCGCACCATCTTTGACACGAGAAATTAATTCGTTTTTACGGACTTCTACATCTCTTTTTGTTAAGATTTCCATAATCTTGGTTGGGATAATTGTAGTTATAAGTGTTTTGAAAAAAAAGTTTGAAATTAATTTGGCAGAAAAGAAATAAGAAAGTGGGGGCAGCATAGCCGCCCCTACATAGAGGTGTGGGTGGGATGGACTAAGCCAAAGAAAAGGAATTGTGTTCGAAAAGAAAAGAGTTATTTGTTGGAATAGTTTCATGTTGGTATTTCCATAACAAGTAAGCTATTCGTTCGTATTTTTGATTATTTTTATTTATTTTTATCATTTTAGACCCATCCTCCGCTCATTTGGAAATCGAATACTCTAGATTGTGATTCTGCAACTGTGTGTGGCGAAGTATTTGCACCAACTGGACTACCAATTATTTTACAAAGAGGAAGTTATTTCAAGATAAAATACTTTTGCAACCAGAGTTTACTTCATCGTAACTGGCATTGGTGTGAACATCCACACTCATAAATATTATTAATCCGGAATGATGCTGAATATCGAATCAATTTTAAACCAGAAAGTTTCCAGACATACGATCATTACTTTTTCAAAGTAGATCAGTTGTTTGTATTTTTCCAAGCCTATTTTCATGTAAATTTGCAAGTTGTTCCCTGATGTCCAGGATCAACTGGAAGCCACAATCCAGATGAATAATGTCGTTGAAACAAACGACAAGTTTATCAATTAAGTGATAGAAGATAAATCGTACAAATAATCAATTGCTTAACTATGCCTTGACAGCTATGTTGGGGAACAAGGGTATATCTAAGGATTTTCGAAGGCTCTGTAGTAAATTGAATTTAAGCACCAGAAGGAATAGTAGCTAAGGAATATATTAGAATTAAAGAAAGATCAAGATGATGACAGTATTGAAACATCGGAGGTTAGTAGCATTTGTTCATCCAATTCAGAAGATTGCCATCCACCATCATCGACTGTGCTAATTGACATATGAATCCCCCACTTGTCCTTAGATACAAGATAGACACTAAAGCTAACCCAAAAATACCAGCATCATAATCATAAAGGGTAGAAGCAAAATCACCAGCAGAATAAACGCCAGCATAGCGATGGGCTAACAAACCATCACTCTTGAAAGTTTTAGTATACACTTTTAAACCCATCGCATCTCTAAAATCATAAATGCTTTTCATTTTACTATTCCTTATTGTACAGCCTATCAAGATTATACTGTGCTATGTCATTGTCCTGTGCGATCTTAGAATATTCTTCCTTAACATAAGCAAATCGATGTTCCTTGTCCATCCTTAAAGATTCAGAAACAATTGTGCTAAATTCATTATTAGATCTATCAATGTCCATAAACATGTCCTTGCGAACTTTAACATTAATTCCACAATAAAATGCTTCCATTACCTCAGAGACAAACATGCCCGTATAAAAGCCCTTTAACTTATGATATTTTACGAATTCATCAGCATTACACCAAATAAAGTAACACTCCTTCTCTAACAAGTGAGGAACAATATCTTTATCAATCAAGTATGGATTAAGTCGTTCTTTAACAGAAGCCTTGCTATCATGCTTGTAAGGTTCGTCAGTAGAGAAAAGCCCCTTTGTACTGCCATGCCCCATCATCATTACTCTATCATGGCTTAGAATTAATTTAACTAACTCCTCTCTAGGTTTGGAGTCCGTTACAACTGTTGCCTCAATATCCTTATAAATAGTTTCAAGGAATGTTGTGGAATCGTCTTTAGGATGTATTACAAGTGTTTTCATTCTATTATTACATCTATTGGGTCATAATTTTCTGGGTCATAATTTTCTGGAAAACCTTTCTTAGTTTGATCCTCCAAAACCCACTTCGAGTATCTAGTTCTAGAAACAGAATTATCTAGGTTGTATAGTCTTTCACTTTCTCCAAATTCCTTAATCCTTTCTTCAGAAGTTTCAGAATGACCTACAATAACATTTGCAAAAGCAAGAAGAGTCAAGCTAACAAAAACCAATCCCAATGTCATCAAAATTCCTTTTTTATTGTACATTTTATTCAGGTATATCTCCCTCTATCCATACTCTAAATGAAGCTTTGTGAGTCCCTTCAAAATGACCATTCGCATCAAAAGCTGCAAACCATCTTGACCCCCCACCAATAAATTGGTTTGTAGGGACATCTCTAGAAGTATTCAATGTGTACGCAGGATCATCTAAGGCTTTCACCCAATTTACAGTAAACGTATCTTCCTGTTGATTATTAGAAGCAATTCTTATTAGCTCCGTATTGGGAGAAGTTTGCAAATCTTTAACTCTTTCTTTAGTAGTGTAGGTACATTTTTCTCCAACATTACAGACAGAAGTCATAGGATAATAAATTCCATTATGCATTACTAAAAGTAATGGTTCTACAGAAGTCAAACCATTAGTAATTACGTTTGCTTGGAGGTATAAGTCTCCACCATTAGTCAAAGGTTTAAGACCAATTCTTTGAGTGTAAGGTTCAGAAGGACCCATAGGAATATCACAATTTCCAAAACAAGGAGTTTTAGCAGCATCATGAAGTAAAATTGTCATGTTGTACCCATTAGGTAAATAATCTGAAACAAGTAAACCATTAACCCCATCTTCAGAGATATAATTGTGAATGGATTCTACGTCTCTAAATGCACTATCCAATCTTCCCGCTTCATCATACATTGCAATTACATCATAACCCCTTTTGATTACTTGAGATTGAGATAGTGATTCTTGAGAAGTTGTAGTAAAATAATAGGTCGTGTTAATCAACATAATTAAAACCACTGAGATTGCAATTGCTCCATCTAAAGCAAAAATAATTCCTTTCTTACATCTCATTTACTTAGGATCACCTCGATAATAGCAGGCCTATATGGTCCATCAGTT
>ENA-OREN01001750-OREN01001750.1-marine-metagenome-genome-assembly--contig:-NODE-1750-length-24087-cov-5.619617_pt1 | contig 24087 bp, 36 predicted proteins | sample MGYA00248624_ERZ508555 | MGnify/ENA primary metagenome ERZ508555 (study PRJEB26222, sample SAMN06267773) | marine metagenome | isolation source: Saanich Inlet, British Columbia, Canada | place...
ATTATAGAAAACTAACATTCTCACTTCGTTTACTAAAAAACAGAATGGACGCAACAGTTTCTAAGGAAAAGTGGATTACCGACGAAGACTTTGCCGCTTTAAACAAATCAACAGAACTGGAATCAGAGGAGAAAGACGATGAATGAAGAGAGTTTAAACAAAAAGTATCAATCAGCATTAAAAGCAATAGCAGTCTGCAACGATATAAGAGTAATGCAGCGCTATATAGAGTCTATTACTAACGAGTGGGCAGCCTATAAACAGGCCAACCTTACGTTTGAGAAATTCCTGGAGGACGTAGCTAACGTAACTGCTGTAACTGTGGGATTTAACACATACACACCTTTGGACGATGCTGTGGCAGATCGACTATTTAAGCTGTATGAAAGTAGTATAGATCCTGATGACGAGGGTACACCTTTCTTTGTATCCGAAGATAATGAGACTATTAAATGTGAGCTATACTCCATGCTTAAAATTGATAGGCTTGATTTTCTGCTCCCTCAATTTAAAAGATACACATAATTAATCATCCTCACCATCAGAAGAATCAACAACCTCTCCCTCAATCACGTTGGGAGAGGTCAATTCCTTCATAGCACTAAGATGTTTATCATTCAAATTCGTAACATTAACATCATGCCTTTGGCGTTTCCCCCAACGATCACCATCATACTGCTCGGCTAACCACTTTAGATTATCACTAACCGCTCTTCCACTATTAGCATCGATTTCACCACGCAACACTTGCCAGGTGACCTCTTCAATCTCTTCTACTTTTCCGTATGCTTTAGCCTTCAACGCCGTTTCCCAACGCTCTTTCAATGCTTCAGTCCTGTTGATCTGCCGAAGCGTTTCACCATAAGGCACACCCGTCACAGCAGAATATTCACGCAGCGACAGTCCACGATCAACCATGCCCTCAAACAAATTGTTCCAAAACTCAGGTTTTCTGAAAACCGCAGCCTTCTTCTCAGAATTAAGTATTCTCTTCCGCCTGCCTTCATTCTTCATCGCGCCACCTCAAATCAACACCACTCAACACAACACAGATCAACACATCAACGCTCCCAAGGCTCTTTCATCACACCCACATCAACAGCATCAATAAACGCCATATACGCCGCTACAGCGCTCCTAGCCCTAATTAACAGCTTTTCCTCATCGGCCACAAACTGTGCCACTTCATAAAACTGACGATTAGCCGCAGCAACTCGTTTAACTAAATCGTGAATAGCGTCATTCATCCTTAATATCCTTATCTCTGATGCTTAATTTCTACCCCGTCCTCGGTAGCGTACTTCCTACCACACGACTCCAGATCAACACACTGACTATACCCCTTGCTGTAAAACCGAATCAGTCCAGAACCACACCAACATTTGCCCTCCCCTCTGTCTTTATAACCAACACCCTTAATTACAAAATTCTCTACTGGTGGGTTGATCCACTTATTCAACCATTCTCTCATTTGCGTTTCCCCATACCATAGTCATCGGGCAGTTCCAGCTTCTTCAATCTACTCAAATACCACTCGGCTTTTTCGATGTCCTGGAGTGGATTTCCTTTATGCTCATATCGCCATAAATACTTCAACACCTGACCCTTTAAAAACCCCTTAAACTGCGCCTCGCTCATCGACGCTTCAATAGCCACAATACACTCAATTTTCGAGTGCGTATAATGCGTTGGTCGGTTCACTAAATCCTCTGTTTTCTCCATAGCCACCACATCACTCATCCCAATCAACCTCGTCAAATAATCCTGTTATCACCAAAACCCCAAGACCAATCGTTATAAAAACTGGTGCTAAAAGTATCCCTATTAACCATCCCACCAAACTCAACAGCACCACCTCCAATGTCTTTGTCCCCATAAAAATGTCTTTGTCCCCATAAATCGATGTCTCTGTCCCCATAGATTTACCACCAAAATAACCAATGTCTTTGTCCCCATAAATCGTCTCTGTCCCTGTGGATAACTTTTAAGAATTCAGCTATAGCTGAAAAGTGTAATTTTAAAGGTGTAAATTCCTCTATGGGGGGGTAATGGGGACAACGGGGATATAGACGGTACAGAGGGGTGGTAGCTAACGTCTTTGTCCCCATTATCCCCATATATGGCAAATGGTACATTTTTGGTGGTAAAACCCAACTTAACACCCTCTTTCTCCAAATAATGGGGTTAACGGGGACAGCGGGGTTAACGGGGATTTAGTCATCTAAAAAAGTCTCCAACAATGTGTACACCGCTGGTCTACCCCGGACATTATCGATGCGTTTCACATTCCATAACTTCTTCACCTTGGCAAAATCACCACCATAATTGGTAAGAATACGAAGCACTCTTTTACGGTTTCTGCCGTAAGTATCGCCCACATATTTAACCAACTCAGCCTGACGCAAACACCCCGCCTTAATCGCTGCATTAACCTCATCAATACCCTCCTGATCTTTGGCTTCCTGGATCAACGTATTGGTGTCGATGAACTCATCAGCAACCTTCATTCTACGAGCGTCATCAAACTCAAACGTAATTGGCTCAAACGCTCCACGGACCTTATCCGGTCTGGTCGACAACGATCTGAGCTTGGTGCCTTCATGGAACGGCTCCAGATAAATCATATTGTCTACGTCGGACCGCAAATCACCCGTTCCCTCATAAATGGCATTACCATCAGCGTCCTTGTATTTGTTGGTATGGCACAAACAGATAACGGTGGCACCTTTAGAGGTTAATCGTCGAAGGCTCTTGTATAAGCTCTTAGATTTCCGCTTATCAATCATATCGGTCAACTTCTTGAGCGTATCAATAATGATCACGGTGTTCTTCAAATCTTCCAGTGGTGAGGAATACAGACTGCTCATTAACTTATTGATGTTGGACCCTTTCAGATCTGGGGTAACCCAACTAATGCCCGCTTCAACAGCCTGTTGCCAATGCCGCTTGGACCCAACACCCGATATGTCCATATTGATATAGACAACGAGGTTGTCGCTGGCTAACTCTCTGGCAAGTTCCATAAACAATAAAGTCTTACCACCATTCGCTGGTGCCGGAAAAGCCGATAAGTGTCCTTTAATCACTAAATTCTCAACCAACCACACCGGTTCAGCGAACTGATCTATTTCTTCTTTGGTCAGACGATGCTCATCGAGCATCTCCATAAATGTACCGCTGACGTACTCACGCTCATGATCAAATGCCTCGTCAACTGCGACATCTTCTTCAATGTCACCACCCCACCCAGCATCCCGTGCCATCTTCAAAATGGTCGGAAAACCAACATTACCTCGACTCGGATCATCAGTAAAAGAGTTCCAACGCTGGGCGTGGTTACAATTCAGATGCTCTGGATTGTCGGACTTGGAAGACCACTCAGCCCAAAGGCGTAACCCCTCAACAGCACCGGCGTAAGCATTATGAATAGCCATACCGATAGCAATCCACTCATCGTGGTGCATTGATGGGTCTAACGCCGTTAGAGCGTCCTTAATAACTGTTTTTTCCTCATCAGTAGCAACACCTATGCCCCAACCAGCCGATTCTTCCCTCTCAACGCTCTCAGAGCGCCTTAGAGTGGCGTTTTGCTCGGATAGCCCTAACTCAGTGGCAAAAGCCTCAAACTGCCGTATAACATCCCCAGCTTGCGTTGATGATAATGTGTCGAGTAAGCACATGGGTACATCACCGATGTCATTTCCGACGTAATGGTAGGGTTTACCTGTGGTAGCGTGGTTACCCCACACAACGGCCTGTTGCCCTTTCCCTAATATCTCCACCTGGCACTTATTGCCATCAGCATCGGTGAATATCTTCGAGGCCATTTTGGTGAACGGTTGCTCTGTTCGGCATATAAATAGTGTCTTTGGTGCGTTGCCTACCCTTTCAAGGGATTGGGGGAACAGTGGCCGGAGATAGTCCACCATCAGCTTTGCGAGTTCCTCGTTCGGGATATCGACATCCACGCATGGAGTGTTTGCGGTTAATAAGCCAATAGAAGCCAAGGGGTGGTCTTTGGCAGCCTTGAGCATCTTCTTGGTGGTGAAATTAGACCAATCGGAATTGATTGGAGCTTTGCCGTTGGGCTTAACTGGAATGATTTCATAGCCTAATGCTAAAAGATCACGGTGATATTCAGCATACATTGGACTATCTCCTAAAATAAAAAAGCCCCGACTGAGCATAGTCGGGGTAAAGGCCGCTTTGAGCGCTTGCCAAAAAAGGAGGTCACCACCATCGATGCGGGTACTGCACACGAGGAGAAAGCGCATCGGGACATATGGTGGTGACCATTTATTCAAATATGTCTGGGCGAAGATCGCGCCTACTGATGGCACCATCTGTTAATCTCTCAATTTCTACTGCCCGCTTAACCGGAACCTTTGCCTGATGGAACCACTGATTCACCGCTTGAGGGGTGACATTGATGGCCTTGGCGAGCGAGCGTTGGGTAGGAAAGTATTTCTTTAATGTATTCATGCCGACAGATTAAGATAGAACTGGATAATAATCAACATCTTCTTAACTTTTATTGAACTACCTTTTGTTGGCACACATCATAAGGTGGGGGCAAAGTAACGCTTTATTCGCTTTACAGATGTGTTCACTGTAGTTATTAACTTACAATATAGAGCGCAACTGACTATTAACCGGAGAATTAAGAGTGATTAAACACGGTGACCTGTATAGGTACATCCTTGCTGCCCGTAAAGAGATCCGCATGACTCAGCGTGAGCTTGGTAGGCGGATAGGGGTTACTCCCCAGGCAATCGGGCAGTGGGAGAAATCTGTGGCCGATGGTGGCATACTCCCTCCCCTTCGCAGAATTAAACAGATCGAAGACGTACTCCGTGTTAATTTCGGAGAGATCGAGCTGCCAGACGACCAACAGCACATCAATATGGCCTTCATCAAGGCTCCCACTAACTACGACGACCTGTTAGAGCGCCGAATTGTCTTAATCGAAAAGGTGCTTCACGCTGACTCAGCCACGCTAAGACTGTTGGAAACCATTATAAACAAAAGATAACAGCGCCTTCGTTCGACGAAATCCCCACCAAGTATTTACGCTATATGTTTTTTCTTTTACGAAAAGAATAAAGTAATGCTTTACTTCTTTTTTCTTTCAGTTAGAATCCACTCTAACCGAAAAGAAAAGAAAAGGGGGAAAGTGAATGATCGATACAATCATCATATCTGGAGTGCGTCTGGATGCCGATACGGGTAAAAGGGTATTCATAAGCACTGACCGCAGGTTCGTCGTTCCGATGAACGAGTATGGTCTGCCAACGTCTTCAGATCTCATCCAGATTAATGCGCCAAGAGATTACGCAGAGGTTAAGGCGTGAAGGACATCGACAGAATAGCTAATGCGCTTGAGAGCATAGCCACATCGCTGATGATCCTGGCAGACTATGATCCCGCCAACATCAGATCCTACCTAGACTCAATCGAAGAACGTGACGCTATGTCTGTCGCGCCAAGAATGTCTGTGGTAGAGAAGATGGAAAAGGTGTGGACAGACACGCAGCCAACACCAGAAGACCCCAAACCAACGCTCGAAGAGCTGCAAGCTCAAGTGCGTAGCGGCCTGTTGACATACCACAAACGTGGTGGAGATGCCGAAGGCCTGATCCTTGAAACAATCGAAGTGCAGCTAAAGAGCAACGAGATGACCGTGGAACAGTGCGTGATGATGCTCAACAATAAGGAAGTGCAGTGAGCGAACACGCGAAGTTCTCACCGAGCAGCTTGGGCAGAACGAAAAGCTGCCCAGGCTCACATCAGTTGAGTATTGGGCAACCGAACATAAGCTCACCCGCCGCCGAGCGTGGAACGATGCTTCACGCACAAGCAGAACTGGCTATTGAGGGCAGACCGTTCAGTGAAGTGTTGTCTGAAGAAGACCTATCACTGATCCAGCCCTACATCGACTACTGCTTGTCTCTCAAAAAGATCAGCGACATAGCCGAGACTGAACGGCAAGTGCAGATTCTTGGCGAGAAGTGCTGGGGAACAGTTGATTTTCTAGCTATAACCGGCCCAAGACTAACTATCGCTGATGAAAAAACAGGCAGTATGCCAGTCGCGCCTGACTCCATACAGTTAAGAGCTTATGCCCTCGGTGCATTAAAAGAGTTCGACTTCGTTGGTATCGAGACAGTTCACCTAGTAATTATCCAGCCAGCAATTAGTCCAGAACCTCAGATCCACCGGACAACGCCGGACGAGTTGTGGCGATTTGAGAAAGAGCTGAAGCAGATCATTGAGATGGCCGAGGACAAAAACCCGCAGTTCCGAACAGGCGATCACTGCCGATGGTGTAGTGCTAGTTCGATTTGCGTTGCGGCCTTCGATGAAGCAACAGAAATGGAGACATCCGATGTCTCCAAAATGTCTCTGGAATCTGTCGGGGTCGCTTACGCAAAGACCAAATTCATCAAGGGTTGGGTTAAGTCTGTTGAGGATCGCACTAAGTTCGATCTGATGAGCGGCGTTGAAGTACCAGGATTTAAGTTGGTGGCTGGGAACCGTGCCAGAAGCTGGTCCGATCCTGACATAGAAGCGAAACTGGAAGAGGTGTTCGATGAGAAAAGCTATGAGAAGAAGTACCTATCTGTGCCGCAAGCTGAAAAGTTGCTTGGTGGCAAAACCCTATTTGCCGACTCTGAGTTATCAGAGCTGGTCGATGTTGCGGAAGGATACCCGACTATCGTTAAGGATAACGATAAGCGGCAAGCATTAGTGCTTGACGTTTTTAAAGATGAAACTGAAAACTGAAAAAGGAAAAGAAGATGTTATTGAAGAAAGTTAGATTGAGTTTCCCAGCGCTGTTTACACCCACAGCGTTCCAGGGTGAAGGTGATAAGAAGTACGAAGCTACGTTTTTAATTGAGAAAGGTTCAGCGAACCACAAACTGATCAAAGAAGCCGTCGATAAGATGGTTAAAGAGGAATACAACGGTAAGTTGTCGGCTGACAGAATATGCCTCAAAGATGGTGATGATAAGGAGTGGGAAGGGTACGACGGCCACATGTATGTGAAGTCGAGCAGTAAACGCCGTATACCAGTAATAGGCAGAGATAAATCCCCTCTACTTGAAGAAGATCAGAAGATCTATGCTGGATGTTATGTCAACGCCAGTATCGAGTTGTGGGCGCAAAAAGGCCAGTGGGGGAGTCGCGTCAACGCGGGCCTTCGTGGGGTCCAGTTCGATAGTGATGGTGAAGCGTTCAGTGGGGCTTCCGTAGCGGGTGATGATGACTTCGTAGATTACGAAGAAGAAGTCAGCTTCTAAATGCTATTCGCCGACTTTGAAACATTCTCTGAATGTGACATTAAAAAGTGTGGGGGAGCCGTTTATGTTCGGCACCCTTCCACTGAGGCTCTTCTGATGAGCTACGCCTTCGGTGGTGGTGAGGTTCAGACATGGGACGCAACGCAAGGACCAATACCCGAAGAGGTTGACGAGTACCTGGTTAGCGGTGGCGACATCTGCTTCCACAACTCAGCGTTTGACAGAGGTATTCTCGAACACGTTCTTGGGTACAGACTAGAGATCTCACGCTATAAGGACACGATGATTATGGCGTATAGGCGAGGCTACGTTGGTGGGTTGAAGGATCTTGGCAAGGCACTTGGGTTAGGCGCTGAACATCGAAAGCAAGCAGCAGACGGTTGGCGACTGATCCATAAGTTCTGTGTACCGCGCAAGCCAACCAAGAAAGATCCAAGCGTGAGGATTCTTCCGAGCGACGCGCCAGAGGAGTGGTTGAAATTTAAAGAATACGCCGAGCATGACGTATTAGCTATGCGTGAATGCTATCGGAGATTGAAATAATGGAAGACATCATCTGGATGCTCGATCAGAAGATCAATGATAAAGGTATTCCGGTGGATACTGAGGCGTTAACAGCGACACAGAAAGAAATCGACAAAGAGTTGGTCCGATTGAACGAAGTCTGCGTCAATATCTGCGGATTCAGAGCAAGCCAGCGTAACGCAATAATGGATTGGGTGAAGACCCAAGGGGTTGCGATACCCGACCTCACAAAACAAACAGTTAAAGAGACATTGGCTGGTGATCTGCCAGCGGATGTCAGGAAAGTATTAAAGATCCGGCAGATGGTCGGCAAGACCAGCACCGCAAAAGTAGGACGCTTACTCAACTGGACCTGCGACGATGGAAGGGTCCGTAACACCCTTCAATACTATGGTGCGTATCGTACCGGTCGGTTCGCCGGGCGTGGACCACAGATTCAGAACTTCCCCAGAGGTAGTCTGAGTGAGCAATCAGTCGAGGACGCGCTACGGATGATCCGTGACGGTGAAACCTATCTAGGCATCAATGACCTTTTTGACACGGTGAGCAGTCTGCTGCGGGCGTTTATCAAAGCGCCAGAGGGTAGACACTTCGTGGTCGCTGATTTAGCGGGCATCGAGGCGCGAGTCCTACCCTGGTTGGCTGAAGATGAAGAGACTTTGGACATCTTTCGTAACGGCGAGGACATCTATAAGTTCGCTGCTGCTCAGATCTATAAAAAAGAGTACGAGGACATCACCAAGAAAGAGCGATTCGTCGGCAAGGTAGCTACGCTTTCGCTCGGATATGGTGGTGGAATTTTAGCATTTCTCTCTATGGCGAAGACCTACGGCGCTGAGATGGATGAAGGGTTTGCCGAAACCATCAAGACTCAGTGGCGCAGAGCTAATTCGAAGATAGTACGACTCTGGCGAACAGTTGAAAAAGCGGCTGTCTATGCGGTCAAGCACCCGAACCAGACGATAACTACCGCCGGTGGTAGGTTGAAATTCATCCACGACGGTGACGACTTAAAGATCATGTTGCCATCATCGAGGGCAATGCACTACCCGAAGTTCAGCTACACCTATGATCGCTATAAAGGCAACATCCTCACCCACATGGGTAGCACCGCTGCGGGGTGGGGAGAGCTAAGAACCTGGGGATCAAAGCTAGTTGAAAACATAACCCAAGCGTGTGCCAGAGATGTTTTGGCACACTCGATGCCAGAGATCGACAAAGCTGGATTCGAGATCGTCTTCCACGTTCACGACGAAATAGTGGCTGAAGTCGATGATGGTGATGAGAAATTAACATCTGATTATTTGGTGGAATTAATGACCGACGGTCACCTATGGACCAAGGGATTACCGCTGGATGCTGAAGGCGAAACAATGAAGAGGTACAGGAAATGATATTGGAAAAGGATATTGAGCAGTACCTAATTAAACGGTGCCGTGAGCGAGGTTGGTACGCTCCTAAATTCACCTCCCCTGGTAGGCGATCAGTGCCTGATCGGATGATTGTTATGCCAGGAAAGATAGCCTTCGTCGAACTCAAAGCGCCAGGTAAAAAGGCAACACCTAAACAACTCTGGGAGCATGATCGATTGGCTAAGTATGGTTACCCTGTAGCGGTGCTGGATAGTAAAGAAGGTGTCGATGCTCATTTGGATACGCTGGATGATGAGGTTAAAACTTACCCGTGGAAGAGTGATGAAGAAATCTGATCTGCACGACTATCAATTAGTTGCACTTCACTTTTTACTGGCTTTAAAACACGCCGGACTCTTCCTCGATATGGGGTTGGGTAAGACGATCATCCAGTTGACTGCGTTAGCGGAAATGTTGCGGCTCGGCAGCACTAAAATGATACTCATCATCGCGCCGCTGCGGGTATGCCGAACGGTATGGGAAGCAGAAGCTAGGAAGTGGGAACATACGCAACACCTGACCTTCAGTAAGATCCTCGGCACCAAAGAACAGCGGATCGCTGCCCTTGAAAAGAAGGCCGATATCTACCTCATCAACGCTGAGAATGTGGTGTGGTTAACTAAATATGTGGGGGGTGAGGGTTGGGCGTTCGATACAGTAGTTTTCGATGAATCGTCACTGTTTAAAAACCCCATGTCGAAGCGTTTTAAGGCCGCGAAAGCGTTCATGAAAAAGGTGAAACGCTCTTTCATTTTAACCGGCACACCCGCGCCCAGATCCATACACGATCTGTGGTCCCAAATCTATTTGCTCGATCAGGGAGTTCGGCTATATAACACTCTGGGTAAGTTCAGAAATGCGTATTTTGATACCGATTTCTTTGGCTACAACTATCTGCCAAAGGTTGGCACCCAGCAGAAGATTCAAAACAAGATCTCAGACATCGTGATGTCGATGCAAGCGAAGGACTATTTGGACATGCCAGAGAAAATATATAACCGAGTGTACGTTGATATGCCCCCATTTGCCGAAGCGCAGTATGAAGAGTTAAGGCGACAGTTAATGTTGGTTCTTGAAAAAGACATTATCGAGGCAGCCAACGCTGGAGTGCTTGTAAACAAATGTTTACAAATGACCAACGGCTGCATCTACAAAGAGGATGGTAGCTATCAATTTATCCACGATGCAAAGTACCGAGCGTTGGAAGAGATTATCGAATCGACCGGCGAGAATGTATTGGTGTTCTACCAATACAAGTCGGACCTCGCTGAACTCAAGAAACGATTTAAAGGTGAAGAGCTGGAACACGATACGGTGGACCGTTGGAACATGAACCGCATACCGCTGTTGTTCGCGCACCCATCATCTGCCGGACATGGTTTGAACCTTCAACATGGGGGTCACATCATGGTGTTTTTTGGAGTGAATTATAACCTCGAAACATACCAACAATCATGCGCTCGACTGCATCGCCAAGGGCAGACTAAGCCGGTCATTATTCATCACATTTTAGCCAGTGGAACGATTGATGATGTGGTTATGGATGTTCTTGAGAATAAAGAGTCATCGCAAAGGCAGCTGATGGAGCGGTTAAAACGAACATTGTAGATTTCTACCTCGGACTCGACGGGAGAGGATGCCAACAACATCGTCTAATCGAGTGCTTCCCAGCGACAGGTGGAAGCGGAGATAAACAGTCGCAGCCGAAGGCGTTGAGTCTTCTCCGAAAGCTCTGGGTACGAGGGAAAGTAGGCCAAGGCTTTTTTCGGGACCGCGCTGATTCGGCACTTAATTTAACTACTGTAGGGGGAAATAATGACACGCAGAAGACGTAAGAAAAAGAGTGGTCGGCGTAAAGCTGTAGCACCAGTTAAGGTGGTTAAAGATTTGCCCCGCAGTCCTGTAGATGTCGGTCGAATCTGCACGGTGCTTGGGTTAATTCCGATCCCCGAAGAGATCAAGATGTCTGGGTTAATTGACTTGTGGAACGACAACACAAATTACTATTTGCCCCGACACGAAGATCAAGGGAAAGAACTCAGAACTATGAGTCCACCATTAGCAGAACAAGAGGATGAGGCGCGGTTATGGGCGGATATATCGAGGGTAGTTTGATCATCGATAGTGATGATAGCTATGAGATGAAGCGCTCCAAATTAATAAAGGCGCTGACCGACTCTGGTTGGGACCAATTCCTGACAAGGGAGTTGGTTGGTATGACGCTGGGTCAGGTGCAACAGGCCATGTTTGATTATGGTATTCGCCGACCGAGAAAACCAAAATGAACGACAAGTTGTGGCGTGATGAAGATGTCGCTGAATATCTTGGGGTCAGTATGGACACAGTCAGGCGGAAGTTGTTCTGTAAAAGCACCTTCCCAAAAGCAATACGGTTACCCACTGGGGGAACTAAGGGAGCGCATCGCCGGTGGGTTCCAGCGGAAGTTAAGAAATGGGTTTTAAAGCATAGAGGTTAGGTTATGAGTGACTACATGAGATTGAAGAAGATTATGGATGCCAGGCCAGCGCTGTTTAAGGATCTGGATAACAGCACTGGTGAGGGTAAGTTCCGCATCTGGTTACGCGAGAATATGGAGATCTACGACGCATTTACTCAATATGCGCGGGACTACCGGTCAATAGAGCATCGGGATATCTACTCTGCTAACGCAATATGGCAGCGTATACGATGGGACACTATGATGGGTGGCTCCGAGAAAGAGTGGAAACTGAATGCAATCTACACCTCTTTCTTTGCGCGGTTAGTGATGGCCGCTGAACCTGATCTGGATGGAATGTTTAAGCTCAGAGGGAGTAAGAGTCGGGGATGAGTGATGAAGACGATTACCAAATGCTCAAGATGGATGGGTTCGACGATTGCGTTATTGGAACCTGTGAGCGCTTTGGTCAGGAAGAGATCATCGCTTACGACAAGCGCAAGGTCTTAGCAAAGTTAGTCTCTGAAGATATGACCGAAGAAGATGCGCTAGAACATTTCTACTATAATCAGCTCGGCGCTTGGGTAGGGGAAGGTACACCGTGTTTTATTGATACTGAGGCTGAACCAATCAATCAAGCCGACTAGCTATTTCAATCGGCGTAGCGTTGTAATAGATCATTAGTGATTTTGGATCTCGATGTCCAATCATTCGGGCGAGATCCAGTACGTCTAACTTCTGAGCGAGTCGAGTAATCGCTTCGTGCCGAGTATCGTGGAAGTTGAAATGGTCCATGTCTGCCGCGCCTCGATGTTGGCGATAGATCGCTCCGGCAGTAGCTGAAGTGATCTTCATTTGAGCGTGAATGACCTTGCCAAAAAGATCACCAGCCTTCTTTGATAGTGGTACTTTCCTTTTATCACCGTTTTTAGAATCGGTCACTTCGACGTACCGCTCACTCAAATGTACACTACCCGGCACCACTGCACACAACTCACCTAGCCTCATCGCAGTCTCTATTGCTAATAGAAAGAACACAGCGACTAGATCGGTACTGCTATTTATCTCGCCACCGGCATAACCCAAAGCGTCACACACTCGCTGGATTTCATCATCGTTAATCCGCTGATCTCTTGGCCTTGGGTTCTTGGGTCGAGTCACATCTGATATTGGGTTATGGTCCACCCATTTCCATTCGATCCTGGCGCGATTGAAGATTACCGACATTAGACTGAGTTCACGATTCACGGTCCCACCACCGTTGATCTTCAGTCGCTCGTCACGATATTTGCCCATATCATCACTGGTAATGTCATCGAGTCTCATCTGCGCAAGTGGAAGTCGAAGCATCGCATTGATTCGATCACCCTCTTGCTTCTTACCTTTTTTAAGAACCGTCACTTCATCACGATATCGAATCAGCGCATCCTCAAAGAGATAATGCGTCGGATCACCCACACCCGTATCTATTTCTATTTCAGTTTGTAGCGCCCAGCCTCGCGCCTCGGTCTTCGTCCGAAATGTCTTTGATTTCCTAATTCCGTTCACGCACACAGAGGCGCGATATCGACTACCGACTTTGGTAAAATTAGCCATTTCAGCCCCTCAACTGAAGTAAATCTGAAGTAAACCATATCGTTTTTCACCCATAAATGCAAGGAAATGCCCAAATGGGGGTGTTGGTAAATCAGGCTAAGTGCTTGTTTTTACTACTAATACCCATAAATACCCATAAATACACAAAACGTGTTTAAGGCTCATGGGAGACACCGTCACGCCTTGAGTTTACTGGGTTTGCAGAGGTACTGAAGTAAAAGTGAAGTAAGGTTTTTATGAAGTAAATGTGAAGTAAAGTTTTTAGCCCTTAACTTCCCATCTTCCTTTTAACCCACGACTATCTATGTGCGTGAAGGTTTCATATTTACCAAAACCATAGGAATTAGGATACCGCTCGAATAGATATTTGTATACTCTATCCGGCGTAACTCCTTTCAAAATAACGTCTGCTGCTTTTCCTTCGAGATGCTTAGAAAAAACTGATCCCTTAACTGATGGACTAGCATTGTGAGATTTACATCTTACGCCGCTGGTTACGGTTATGGGTGTATTGAAATGCCGTCGCAGTTCTTCCAATATCTGGATCAGCGTCACATCGACTGTCGGATCTTGTGACTGCGGGCAGTTGTTACCGCATTGGCATGCGAACTCGCTTCTAGCGAAATGCTGACTAATCTTCGACACAAGTTATCTCGATTTTATTTGGAGACACAGCCCTGCCGACAGCCGCTCGTACAGCTTTACGTCCGGCTTCTGGTACTTCACAATATTTAGACACGGCGTAAGAGACGCTCTTTGTAGCTACTGCACCTACCGAGCAGCCTGACAGTAGTGGTATCATCATCATGAATACCATCGCATAGATGAAGTAGCGCGGAAGGGTGATACTGTTATCGTTTTTCATAGTTACTGGCTCCAAAGATTCTGAGGGTGTAATAGATAAGAAGGGCTTTTGTTTTACGCATTCCAAGACCACACATCGCTTCAAGTAGCGTTGCATCGGCCTGTTTTCTGGTAAATCCTAATTCTGCTGATGACGCACTATATAAATAGTCATGAACCACTGAAGGCGCTCTGATCTGCCAATCATCATCGTCGATATAAAACTTCGCTAGTCGTGGAACGCTGGCAAAATTAGTCTTAAAACCCTTCGGGATGATAATTTTATCACCCAGGTTAGTGATGTAACTGAGCTGAGATGTGAGCAGATAAGCATCTTCCCTCGATATTGCTTCAATCTTTAACTTATTTTTAAACATAATAAACTCCTAGCCAATGATGCAGTAGCCATGTGGCAACGGATGCTGCCGCGACAGCTAATGCTATATATGTGAATAACTCAAAGATAATCTTGAATGACATAAAACATCTCGTATATACCTATCGCTATCAGCACGATCACTGCGGCTACTGCTAACAATATAATTAGAATTGGGAACCTGAAGAAGTAGTAACTCACTCACAGTTTTATCGCTTCAAGAATGCCTAACTGCGTAGCGACTGCATAGATACATATCCCATAAACCCCACCTTTGATGTGAGCCAACTGTTTGTTTATCTCATCCAGCGTAGTCTCCAACTCATCAATCCTCTGTCTGTGGACTTTTATTATTGTCTCCATCTCACTGCACCTATGTTCATCCATTATTTCATCCCTATTAGTATTTTTAACCCACCAACCAACGACCCTGCGAGGATACAGAAAGCCACAATCCAAGCGACACAGGTCATGATGAGATCAGTTCTCTCTTCTCGCTGTCGTTCTTCATCACGTTGAGCCTTGAGTCTGGCTTTCTGTTGCTGCCCCTCGAACCTGAGGAAATCGTCCCAAAGTAGGTGACGCGTTCGGATCATCAATTCCTTGAGTTCTTCTCGCTTCACGCGCATCGCTTCTTGAGCCATAAATATCTCAAGATCCGACTCTTGCTCTGATCCCTTTTTGGCCATCTTCGCTTTCTGATCAATCTCCCTTCCGGCATTACTGAAATGCGCTAACTGATCACCCATTTCAAAAAGCTCTTTGCCATTGTTCAACGCCGTTTTTATCACCTCGAAACTAGCGTTGATTATCGCTAATTCTGCTAACATCCTAGATCCTTATGGTTGTTGGGTTATCGTTTGTTTCGACCACGCCTGGTATTCTTTTTAGCTTTAACCTCTTCACTACTCTTAGTGTTTCGTCCGGTTTGAAGCAGACCTTGCGCGACGGCCTGACTGTCTAATAGATCGACCAAATCAGACATCTTTCTAGGAGAATTCATAAGCCCTTCTGGCATCAGTTTCGATTCCCAAGGTCTTGCTCTGAAGTCCCTAGCTACTTTGTTGTTACCTACTGTGTTGAGCGTACGGGCTAGTCCAGTTGCGAACCTTGGTGAGTTGAGCTGAGATACCAAATACCCACCCAATAACCCACTCAGCATATGGGTTGGGCTACCGGTAGTAGCACCAGCCATTAGCCCCCCAGCGCTTGTTGAAAGTATATTGGAGAGGGATAGTAATTGTGCGTTGCCGATCCGCTCTGTCGCTTGCTCCAGGGATTTTTTACCCTCTAATCGTCGGCCAAATTGCTCGTTTCTTTCCTTTATTCCAGGGACATTAGCCTCTAGTATTTCTTTGTCGGCTTGAGCTATTTTCCGGTGAATCTCATTTACAACTTTCCGCTTTTTCCCCTTACGCCAATCTATCCGGTCATAATGTTGTCTTTTGTTTTCCAACACATCGCTGAGATTCATGACTGGTTTACCGCTGGCCTCCCGCCACTTCTTTAGAAAGTTGAGCGTTCTATTTGCAGCGTTGACTTCAGCCGGACTTGTAGCCATGTTTGAGGATACTGTTGGGCGCATCGCCCCCACATAATCTTCTGCTTTCCCAAAGGTTAGTGCCGCATCGACTCCTGGGTGCGGAGGTTGCCCTGGCGGGTTCATAGCTTTATTCACGGAGGATTGTAAAGCCCTCTCGTCTTCGGCGATATTTCGTAGGTTCTTATTAACACCTTTCTCTGTAAACGTAACCCCATCGTCCACTAACTGCTGGAGAATTTCATTGCGTCTATTTATAGGTATTTTGGTAGAGAACTTACCAGCTCTACCATATAAGTGCCTTGGTAGCGCCTCTCCCATCCCAGTCAGCTTACTAGCACCTTTAATCGCTAGATTGGCGGGTTCGATAGTCCTACCGACCTGACCTAGTTTAGATAGGTTAGGGATTGCACCCAGGGCAGAGAATATTCCAGCCGCATCACCAACAAAACCAACTGGATCAGTCTTTATCGTATTACCTAACTCATCAAGCCCACCGTATCGGTTCGAGAAATGTTCACCCACAGCATCTGGATACGCCTCATCCGCCTGTTCTCCAGGATAGAATGGTGTTTTATGAAGTAGTCCACTCGCTAGATTACCCAATCCCTCGGCAGTATCTATTGGGTGCCTTATAGGGTAGGTAATGTCGTCAGCGTATTTCAAACCACTGCTTGGGATATTAGATACTGTTTCCAACAATGGGCTAACGAAGTCATCTACCCCAGCGAGTGCTTGAGTTTTGTCACCACTGAGCGCTTGGGCTATGGGCCACTTAGTCGGGGGCCAAGCCGCTGATGCGGTTGATTTGCGCCCACTACCGTACTTCTTCCTCAATCTAGCTGCTAATGCGGCGTTACTAACAGCAGTAGCTTGCTTCTCCTTACCAGCGCCACCCTTCCGCTGCCACTCGATCTCTCTCAATTCAGCGGCCTTAGCCTTTAACCGTTTCCCGCGCTCCGAGGTACTCATTGTTCAACACTCATAGCTTTTAGCCTAGCTTCGTAGTCATCTTCAGACTCTCCGACTTTTTGGTCCCACTTATCGTACTCTCGGTACCCCCCTTCACTCATCTCCTTTAGTCCTAATTTATTGGTCCACAGATCTTTCATAAAAGCGTCGTTTAGTTGTTGAGCGTCGTTAGCTCTGTATCTCCGTAGTTCTTTCTTCCAGAGGGAGTGCAGTTGTTTTACATCTTCAGAACCGTCGCTCCGCATCCACTTGATGGGGTCAAGATCTAACTCCCAATCCTCCATGTGGTCTGCCTCACTTACCCGTGCTTGTTCGCGCATTATCGTTAACTCTGTCAGGATAATATTCGCCCCTCTAGTCTTAGCAAGCATGGCCTGTATGTCTTGACTGAACTGCAACTCTTTCTCAGAGAGATTACCTTTCATTAGCGCCGCAGAGATCAGCGCTGCGGCCTTCTCGTTACTCTGGAATATCTCTTCATAAGATGTACTTCCAGCCTGTAGGCTGGCAGCAAGTTCTGGGGTCGCCACGCTATCTACCATAGAGTTCCACATCTGCTTCATAGGTAATGTAAGCGCTTGGAATGCTCCAGTTTTTAGAACGGGATTACCATCAGCGTCTTTCTGGGCTAAAAGGCTTCTCATTACCTGTTGTGGTCTAAGTCTGTTCCTAGCATCATCCCTTCCGGCGGACATATTTTGTTTAGCCAACACAAAAGCCTTACCTTCTGCGATAGCTAGTGGAGAGTTCTGACCGCCCACAGTTACTAACGGCCCCTCTCGACCTTTCACAGCGAACTGCTGCTCTAACAACTGTTTCATAGCCATTGGCCGCATCGATATGGGTAGGGCTTTTAAGAACTTCTGCTGTTGTGGCGTGAATTTGGATACTATCTTGTCATAAGCCGCATTCTCTTCACCTTGCAGTCGCAACTTCCTCGCGTTCTCAGCAAGTGGCATCATCGTTTTCATCGCGCCGACATCTCTACCACCTAATTTACCGATGATATCAACGAGCATTGCCATCTTTAGATTGCCCTGATTCGACTCGGAATACGCATCGAACATCCCACCACCGGACGACTGCTGACTTTGTAGCGTTGCGATATCTCTTACGACACTCTCCGGCGGCGGCCCGAACTGCTCAACTAATTGACCAAACTGACTCTGTACCTCGTCAGGGGCAGTTTCAAGCATACCAGGAAGTGTGGGTTCTTGAGGTGCGCCGGTGAGCATCCCCGCCAGACCTTCCTCTGCTTGTTGTGGGCCGGTCATCTGTGATGGGCGATTCAGCACTGACGCAGCGTCGATCAGCCCCATCAACCCCTGCGGTTCTGTTGATTTCCGCGCACCTATCAACTCTTGAAGTCCATCGTTAAACATAATCTATCTCCTAAATGATCTTCTCTGAGGACGACCGCCGCCGAGCAACCCAACGGGCTGCCTCATCATCATCGCTGACGGATTACCCGCTCTACCCGGTGCGCTGATAGCGGGAGCTGATCGTTGTTGTTGTTTTTTATCTCCGCCTAGTAGTTTGGAACCTAGATATGCTTTCATCATTGTGTCGTTGGATGGCATCCAGCTTTCATCTAACCCGCTCCAAGAACTACCAGGCTCGCCACTGAGAAAAGTAGACCCTTTGAGTGAATTAGGCATCATCATCCCTTGCCCTTGGAGCATTTCTGCCCCACCTAATTGAGTGCCGTTAAGTAACCCGCCTTGCACACTGTTACCTAATATCGAACCTGTGCCGGTTTGTGCCAACGCACTGCTTGGACCAAGAACACTAGATCCTGACAAAGCACTGCCCAGCATAGGACCGGTGGCCGTAGACCCTAATAATGATCCTCCAGCACCAACACCCGCGCCGGTAAGAGTGCCTAATCCGGCTCCCGCCGCTCCAGTTCCAAGCGCTCCACCGGCTCCGGCAAGCGCACTCCCAGAACCTAACACGCTCCCCGCAGAAAGCGCACCAGCGCCTAGACTCCCGACGGCACCCGCTGCTCCAGCAGCGCCCGCACCGGCAGCTCCACCGGCAGCGGCAGCTCCACCGACAGACCCGACCACAGAGGCTAACGCCCCACCAACGATAGCCCAAGTCATGACAATTTCCCCTGTTCTGATTTATGTTCAAGAGCTAACTCGTCGTAACTCTCCGCTATCACTTCTTTTTCGATCATTTCCATATCTGCCTCTTTACTAAACTTGGTCAAGTGGATGGTTGTCCACACCGTATCTTCTTCAATATAAACTGCCCGCTTTAACCCAACCTCACTGATGAAGGTGCAAGGCGCTTTGAGTCGCTTGGTCCCATGCTCTGTCACCACCGATACCACCCCTTGCGAGATGATATTGATGTGCGAGTGCTTGTGTATCTTACCTATCACGACGCTGCCTTTCGGCATGAATAGCTCCCTCGCGTAAGTCGTGTGGCTAATACCCTCGATGGGTGGGGCGAAGTAATGCGACAACTTACAATCTTTTAAACAATCCTCAATATCGCCAGAGGCGACACGCTTCACCATCTCATGTTCAAGCGCTTGGATGCTGTGTCGAAAAGTGCTGACATCGCCACTGGGAATTAGTTCTTCTAAAGCGTTAGCCACGTTTCAAACCCTCAACTTCTGATTTGAGGTCTTTAACCGCTTCGAGCAATACGCCAACTAACGCCTCATAGTTGACCCGCTTATATCCTGTTTCAACATCTGTGTTGACCAAGTGCGGCGCTATTAACTCAACCTCTTGAGCCATAACCCCACCGGTGGTAACTTCTGGCCGCGACTTGAAGTTGTACGAGTATCCGTTGAGCTTAGTGATGTTATCTTTCAATCTCACATCAGAGAAAGTATCAGCTAAGTTCTGCCAGAGATCTGGTTTTTTATCCCCTACAGTCTTAGTTGAAGTTAGCTGTGGCACCATGCCGAACGCAGATTGCAGCATTCCAGCTTGTTGCGCTGGGTAGTTTTGCTCATCTATCCAGTTCTGATAGTCCAGATCTAACTTCTCCTGAGATTTAGCATCTACCATATCGCCAGCGCCTAGTCGCGTATCGAGATTTTGGAACAGCGCATCGCGCCCCATTCCAATCGTGTCTTGCAGTTGTTGGTTACCGTACAGCGCTTGCTGTTGTGACGTAAGATCCAGCTCTGCATTTCTCATAGATGCTGCATTTCTCCCGCCAGCGTTAAAAATCGATGCCTCAAGCGCCGCCGCTTGATTAGCTTTAGCTTGGTCGAGATAAGTGGCTTGATTTGATTTACGAGCGTCCATAATCGTGCTTTGGTTTGCGAGCATCCTCTGGAGATTATTCGACTGATTATATGCGTTTGCGTTGAAACCCATGTTCGCATTCTGAAGTGCCGCAGCATTGCCGAGCTGGGCATTAGCCAAGTTACGAGAGTTGTCAGATTGTTGATTATTAGCACTAGCATTGAATCGCATATTCGCATTCTGAAGTGCTGCGTTATTTAACATTTGAGAAGTTAACGATCTTTCATCAAAGTTCGTGCGCTGATTGTTGCCGCTCGCTATTAATTGCTGATTAGCATTTTGTAGACCAGCGGCATTGGCAAGCTGTGCTTGTAGTGAGTTGCGCGACAGATCAGACTGTTGATTCGCCTGTGATGCCGTCAAGAAGTTAGCAGCATTCTGCATGTTCGCTTGTTGCTGATTAGTTGCGTTAAATGCGCCCTGATTATATTGCGTTTGTTGGTTCGATTGTGCTGCTGCAAGTGCGTTAGCAGCGTTCTGCATATTGGCTTGCTGCGTGTTGCCAGCGTTAAATTGAAGCGTCGAAGCGTCCACACCTTGATTAGCCAGAGCTGCCCGAAGTGCCGCATCTTGATTCGCTAATCCGAATTGCCCAGATAAATTAAGCGCTTGTTGCGTTGCCGCTTGGTCCATGCCCTGGTTGGCTAACTGCGCTTGCAATGCTCGGTCCGCATCGGCTTGCTGTAGACTCGCTGCTGTGTCAAAACCTTGCGCGTTGAGCGAGGCCATAGTTTGCGCCGCTTGGTCAGCAAATCCTCGGTTAGTTTCTGCCTCAAGCACACCCTGGCGACTTCCGCCAAAAGCTCCAGCTTGCGTTGCGCTGGCTGCGTTCTGTTGTTGTTGAATTTGGCGCTGTCGGTCCAGCGCTTCCATAGTCGTATCGATGACTTGGCTGCGGTATGGGTTCATATACTGATCGAGGTTCCCGCCCATAAAACCGCTGCCGTAGACATCCCTAACGCTATTTCTCGCCTGTGGCTGGAGACTGCCGAAGGCATCTGCCGCAACTGCCGCACCGGTCACACCAGCGTTATTGACGTTTCGGATATTGTTGCGATTGATGTGAGCAGCATCTATATTTTGATTAGCGATATCGGCTATCGGACCCATCTGTGCGGCATTGATATTTTGATTAGTGACATCTCTCGATGTGCCTACAGTTGGTGCTACTGCATCTTTGTAAAGTGAGTCTGGACCAGTACCAACACCAGTCACACTGGCATCGGTATAAAATGAGTCACGGGCTTTAGCGGCCTGTGAGGCTACGGCATCGGTATATGTTGCATCAGCCTGCTTACCTATCTGGTGGCCACCTATCCTGTCTGCTCCGACGATGCTTAAATAATCAGCGTCGGTAGAAACGATGTCATCGGGGCCGCCGTAACTAGCTAAATTGGTTGCATTGACGAGCGACTCTTGGAAAGGATCATTCCCCCATGCAAGGGTCTCATTCAATTTAGTCGGGTCGGTCAGATAGCTATAAAAATCATTCGGATCGGTGATCCGTTGACCGTCGTAACCAACGTAGTCATCAAATTGGTAGGTTACATTGCCGTCCTTGTCTGTTATTGGTATGACCCCCGCGGCCCTCTCTGTTGCGGAGTACATCGGCAGCAACATTTGTTGCAGAACCTGTGGATCGAGTTTTTGGGTAGTTACCGAGTCTCCCCCACTACCACCTTTTTTACCTTTAAATGTAAGAAACTCCAAAGACGGCATCAGTGTAAATATCGACCTTTTCAACATGCTCATACTATTTCCTTTTCGTAAATTGTGTACACTTTTTCATACTGCCACCGTTGTTTGAGCATTCTGCCCATTGAGTCCCTTACAGCGCAGTGCATCGCGGTGCCACCGTTAGCCTTAACCCAATTTTCCAACTCAGCGTACAAATAGTCTGGCAGAGAATCAGCACCGGCCCACGCTGTCACGAAGAATATCCGTTTTCCAGGTGTCATGTTCCACTCTCCGACAAGAACTCCAACGATCTTCATGGATGGCTCGACGATGACTAACGTGGTCGATAACCCTTTAATCAATTCTACTTTCGACTGCTCAGTGGTGCATTCGCCGTTACAATATTTCTCCAACGAAGCTAATAACGGCTCGATCTGATCCCACGCTCGATGAATCTGCTCAACCGGTAGACGCATTAGCTGCAATGTCATACGGCACTCGCTCCGATCACACCGGCATTGCTTACCGTGATCTGATATCGCGTTCCGTTGGGGGATTTGAGTATGAGCCTACCATCGCCAATCTCCACATCTCTGTTCTTCTTGTGATTGAGATTATCAGCTTGCTCGATCACTAAATTACGCTGTGCTTCGTTGGTCACAGCGTATTCGTTGGGGGGTGATGGGAGTCTCATCGACCACCTCTCGGCTGAACCCCAAGTTGCATTACACCGACACGCCAATCCGCAGATCGGGATGACTCGATTCGCATCTTCACTTGTCGTCCAGTGAACCGCAACGATGTTGGGTTAGCCATCGTAAAAGGACCATATTCCCGTTCTGTGTCCGTTGGATGGAACCGCGTTTTGAACTTGGCTTGTACGTCTCCCAGGGTCTTCTCATCCGGTACCATGCCGGTAACGGACATCACTGAACTGCCGAGAGGAATTGGCCCCGACTCAGCAAAAGGGGTTGCTGAGTCGTAGTCAAATCCGACTTCATGCTCGTAGATTTTGCCGTTGGTTGAGGCGAACATCGGGAACCGAAAGATGCCTGCATCGACTCCGGCAGTACGATCAATTTCACCAACAGCCCAGTGGTTCTCTTTATAATTCCAGGTAACGTAACTATCACATTCTGTGGAAGTCGCTGATGGGTAGAACCACCATATTTCATTAAATTTAGAGTTGACCGTTGCGCTGACTTTTGAAATCTGTGAGGGGTTCAGATTATTAAAAACGTAATCCGAAACATCAGAATCGAGTGGTTTAGCGTAACCATCATAAATGTAAAATGACCGGTTGCTCATCCAGACTGCGAAGGTATCTACGCCCACCAGTGATTTAGCAGCAACTAGTCCACAATGCGATCCGATCTTATCGAATCCATAAACAAAAGGCGGTCCTTGATACGTTGCAGTGTGGGCATCGATATCGGTCAAAATTAACACCTGACCTTTGACCCTAACGCCGCCAACTATTCTACCTTCGGTAGTGAGTTCAAAATCACCCGCCTGATTCGTCGCAGCAGCAGTCCATGTTGTGTTGTCTTCTTGATCACTCCATTTCACGCTACGCCCATTCCCGCCTGCGCCAAGCGCCATTAGAAATCGTTCATGCGTGACGACTGCGGCTCGACACGAAGTCGGAGCATTGGTAATCACTGCTGCGGGTGTCGAGGAACCCAGTTGCCATTCGTACAACTTACCGTCATCTGGCGAATTAGCAATCAGATACTCTCCCCACATATCCAATGACCAAGTGGTCGCCGGAAGGTAGGTGCCGTTATCGGGTCGCTCGATGCCGTAACCAGAACTGCCATAGGTCTGTTGCCCATAGCCAATTGCCAGAGTCGCATCTTCTCGGCCAGAGGTGAATGAGGTTGGCGTAATATCGTACTTCACACCCGCCTCGTTGATCGAATACAGCTTGCTGAATGATGCTGTAGCAATCCGACGATTGCTGGAATTATCAGTCCAGGTAATCATCGAGCGGATCTTACCGGTCATTGCCGTTGTCGATTTAACCCGCCAACCACCGACGGGGCGCATGGTGTCATCGACCCATCTAACTAAGTTGCTATCGAGCCAACGCCCAGCAGATTGAAACTCCGTTCCATTCTTATAAAGTCCTGGTGG
>ENA-OREN01001752-OREN01001752.1-marine-metagenome-genome-assembly--contig:-NODE-1752-length-24062-cov-3.428601_pt1 | contig 24062 bp, 14 predicted proteins | sample MGYA00248624_ERZ508555 | MGnify/ENA primary metagenome ERZ508555 (study PRJEB26222, sample SAMN06267773) | marine metagenome | isolation source: Saanich Inlet, British Columbia, Canada | place...
GTGCCAAACTCACCGGTCAACCACAGGCCACCGTCCGGCGCGGGGATGATGTGGCTGAAGTGCGGGTCGTCATCCTGCTTCGCCTCGGTCCACGTTCTGCCGCCGTCGCTGGTCGAGAGAAAATTGCCATACGAACCCACGATGAAACCGGTCTTGGCGTCCAAAAAAAGAATGTCGAGGTAGGCGGTCTCGGGGTCATTCTCGACGTTGGCCTTGGCCCATGTTTCGCCACCGTCACCGGATTTTAAGATCACCGACTGATGGCCCACCGCCCAAGCGACCTGTTCGTCAACGAGGAACACCCCCGTAAGCATGCGCCGGGTCGGAGAGGGGACTTGCTGCCAGTTGTGGCCGCTGTCGGTCGTGAGTAGGATGTGGCCGCGATCGCCAACGGCCAGGGCGCGTTCGCCCCGTCCGTGGACGTCAAGCAACAGCGAGCTCTTGGCTAACTGCACGGTAACGGCGTCACCATCGATCGGCTGCGCGGCCGGCTTGGCCAAGCCGATGCACAGGAGGAGTACCGCAACCCATCCGCTTGGCCAAACTGAGATCCAGCTTAGATTGCGGTGGCGAAAAAAAGAACGGGCCGGGGCGAACCCCGGCCCGTCTTCGGGTTGGTTGGGTTGGTTGGGGATTTTACTCACCAATCAATTGCTTGCTTAACGGCGACCTCGCCGGCGCAACGCAGCTGGCGTGTAGTCACCCGGCTTGGACTGGTACGAGAAGTCGTACATCTCGTTTTCATTATCCAAGCCGTACGCGAGATAGCGGCCGGACAAAAGATCCATGTGTACCTCGAGCGTGGACCAGAAACTGAGGATGTCGTAGTAGTTGATGCCATGCCCCTCAGACACGCGCCACAAACGACCCCGGTTGTCGTACTGATCCACGACCAGCACGCCCCAACTGTCCTCGTCCACGTAAAAGCGGCGCTTGGCATAAATGTGGCGCTTGCCCTCCTTGAGAGTGGCCTCGACCACCCAGACGCGGTGCAACTCGTAGCGGCTGTGCTCCTGGTTGATGTGCATCGGCGTAACAATGTCGGCCACCTTCAGGCTGTCGCTATGTAGCTTGTAGGAATTATAAGGCACATAGACCTCCTTTTTGCCGACGAGTTTCCAGTCATAACGGTCGATCCCGCCGTTGAACATGTCGAGTTGATCGCTGGTGCGCATGCCATCCGACGCCGTGCCAGGGTTATCGTAGGCAACCTGCGGCGCACGGCGCACGCGGCGCTGGCCGGTGTTGTAAACCCAAGCTCGGCGAGACTCTTTCACTTGGTCAATCGTCTCGTGCACCATCAGGATTGTCCCGGCCAAACGAGCGGGCGCGGTGACTTTTTGCTCAAAGTAGCCCATCACATTGTCGACGCTCTCCGTGGCAGCACCGGGTTGGTGGTAGTTCCACAGAAATTTTTCCTCGAGCTGAACCAGTGTGTAGTCGCCTGTGCGAGTCGGGGCAACCTGCCCGACCTTGCGCAATCCGCCGAGGCCGCGGTAGCGCAGCAGGTGATTCCAGATCACTTCCTGCCCGTTTTTCGGAAGCGGAAACGGAGCCCCTCGGGAAGCACCGGCCACACCGTTGCCGCCGTCCGCCAGCTTGGCGGACCTGACATTGGCCTTGGTGGCATCATAAATATCCTGCGGCGCGGAGGCGCTGCGGTGGGTGGGGTACACCGGCATCTTGTAGGTGGAAGCGTATCTAGCAAGAAGCGCCTTGTGACCCTCGGTCAGGTTGTCTGCGTATTGCTCGGCGTTGGCCGCGTTGATGGTTGCGCTTATCTTGTCATTGGCAAACGGGTCTGGGTGATGATCCCCTGAGTTGTAGCCCGCAGGCGGCTGCGTGATGCCCCCCTCCCAGGCTGGGATGGTGCCAGCGGCGTTGCCGGCCTTCTCGGCTCCAAGCGGCGTCAAGCTTTTGCCCAGGTCGGCCGCACTTTGAGCCGTTGCTGTAGTCACGCCCGCAGCCAGTGCGGCGGCTGTGATCAGATAAAAACCAGTGTTACGTTTCATAGTTAAAATTAGTTTAGATTAGAACGAGTATTGAACCATCGCCTGCAGAAAGTCGCGGTCGTACATGAGGTTGTAGTCCTCGTTGCCAAAAAAATCGGTGTACTTAAGCGTACCTTGCCATGAGTTTTGATATGTGGCGGTCACGCCCACTGTCACGCTCTTCCGGTCGTGCAGGAAGTTACCCAGCGGCAACGGCGTGTTGCCATCGACGTCGTGCGCAAACACAATCGCCGGCGACAGGTTCACACCACCGATCACGTCCATGTAGTCGATGCGCGCAGCCAATCTGTAACCCCAAGAGAAATCATCCGCGAACCCATCGGCCGATTCAGAATATGGTGCATGCCCTTGGCCAGCAAGAATCGCGGGTGCTAACGGATCACCACTGAGTGCCGTGCCGGGACCGTCAAAACGCAGAACATCCTTACTTGGCAAATCCGGAACCACCGTTGCGGCAGCTTCACCAACAAGCACCCATTGCGAAGCACCAAGCGTGGGGCCAAAAAGTTTTGTCACCGTAAACTGCGGTTGCCAGACTTCAAACCGACGGTAGCCTTGGACGTAGCTGTTGAAATCCTGCGCCCCGAGCTGCGTCATGCTACGACCCTGCCAGGCAGGGTTACCCATGTCCGGCACGCCGTCACCATTGGTGTCGACCACCGGAATCAGACCGATATTTCCCAGTGCCGAGTTGAAAGGAGTGAGGCCGGCAACTAGCAACTCGATGTCATCCACCTGCAGTGGCACATCACGCCGGTAAGACACTTCCCCCTGAAGTGAGATACCGGTGGCGCCGATCTCGGTGTTGAAACTTACTCCGAACAACTGGATGTCCTCTGGATACTCGAACATATAGCGAGCCGTTCCGGGATAAAGCTGCGGGAGACTGTTCTGGAGGCCATTCAATTGACCCGTGAAACCAGCGCGTTGAGCATTGAGAGCTGCTTGATTGGTCGACAGCTCTGTCTGCTGGGCTAAGAGTCCCTCTCTCTGGCCAACAAGCGTTGCCTGTTGGGTTCTTAACGCAACCAAATCTGCACTGTTGGGATCTGCCGCCTCAAGTTGGGCAATGGCCCCGTTTACTTCCACCAAGCCTGCATCGGCCTGGGTCAGTCCGCTAGTGACCTGGGCCAAGCCCCCGGTCACCTGGGTCAACAAACCATCAATCTGAGCAATCCCTCCCTTGACCGCGTTAACAGTAGGCTCCAATTCGGTAGAGATGTCGCGCCCGGTCATGGCGCTTATCACCGGCAGTCGGCTGTGGTAGTTGATGAAGTAAAAACCAAATTCCGTATCGTTGAGCCCCTCGGCGAAATAGCGTGCAGCCAAACCGAACTGCCCGCTGTCGCTGGCCCGGTTAGTCTGACCTCGCGGAATCGCAGCTGCGCCCGAGGGAAGGAACGGCGCATTCGCCGCGCTAGGTGGCAGGGCCGGGTTGAACCTCGGGTTTGAAACAGTCGGCACCCTGGCCGATTCTCCCTCAAGCAAACCGTAAAGCGGATTGTCCATGTAACTCTCCATGTTGGGCTGGCCCGTACTCCCGAAACCAAGCATGGCGTACTGACCGCCCGGCCCGACAAAATCCTTTGTGCTGAAGTAACTGCCGGCGGGGTCGATCTCCATCTCCTCCTGCTTGAACTGGTAAAAGCCCTCCAGTGTCAGGTTGTCGGTTGCCTGCAGAGACACTGATAGAAGCGGCACCGGTCGCAACGCCTCGCGCAGCTCCGAACCGGGGATGCGGAACTTGGTCACGTCGATCGGGTTGATGACATTGATGCCGTTCTGGATGAACGTACTTTCGCCCCAACTCAGCACCTGGTTACCCAGGCGAATGTTCACCGGAATGGAGGTCGGGAGGTCGTACGAGATGTAGGCGTCGAGTAACTCCATGTCGCGGCCGACCTCGCGCTTAGCCGCGTCGCTCAACGGGCTGTCGCTGCGGATGTTCTCGAAGTCGACAAAGTATGTGCCGCGCAGAAACAGGCTCACGTTCTGGAATTTCTTGAAGTCCAACTCCAGATCGTGCGTGCCCTTGGCCACGTGTGAGAACAGGCCGGTGCCGTAGTTGAGATTGGCGTCGTCCCCGTTGACGGAGTAGCGGGTACCGCCATTGGCAATGCCGATGTTGCCGGGATCTGTGGCCGATGTTCGGAAGGATCCTCCGTAACTTAGCGTCGTGTCGAGATTGCCCTCGATGACGTCGTTCTCGAACTCCACCGCATGGGTTGTAATGGTCGCTGCAGCAATTGCGGACAATGCCAAGCGGCCCACTAAGGGAAATCCGCCATTGATTCGGGCGATTGGGTTGCTCATAGGTCGGGGGGTGTTGTAACACGCCATGCCTCAAATGCACGCAAAAAAAGAGGTTTTTGCGTGATTACCACCCTGTACCCACACAGCTGTTTGCCACGCTTAGTGGTCAAACCGACGCGTAGGGAAACCCGGGCGAAAAGGTTGACCAGTTCGAGGGTGCACGGGATGCTCCCCGCCGATGACCCGGCTTTTTCTTTTTCCTCTTTTTTTAGCTCTTGGCCAAGCGGCTATGGCGCAATCCTTAAAAGAGTTGCCCGACAACCTTCGAGCCATTCTCGAAAACACCAAACCAATTGAGACGACTATAAACGGTCGACTGCCTCTTTTCGTGCTGCCCATCAGCGGCTCACTCTCCTCCCTGCCGGATGGCCAAGCGGAGAAAGTGTTGAACGACTTGGCCAAGCGTGGCATCGGCTATTCGGTAAATTGGAACCACGGTTCATTTGAGGCATCGCTGAAAGAAGGATTGCGAATCGGTAAGATACAGCAGCGCTTGGGCAGGATGGTTTCCGTCCATGCCACAGGATGCCTGTATTCCTTCTTTGACGGCACCGATAAGACCCAGCACATTGATGCCGACAGCAAGCCTTTTGCCGAGACCTCGTTTGGCGGCACGATGGGCTGCCCGTTTACGCTCGAGCACCGGATTCCGGTCATCCGGCAACGCGTCGAGGCGTTCCTGAAGCAATACAAGGCCGCCGGCATAGGTGTCGATTTCATCTTCGCGGACTGGGAGATCGACGGCCCCATCGAATGGAACGGCGCCTGGGCCAGTTCCAAGCGCTGCCGCCGTTGCCGCGAGCACGTGCCGGATATCAAAGACTTTCGATCCTTCCAGACAAAGCTCCGCGAGGTGCGAAGCCAACTTCAACGTGAGGCGTTCGGCGACAATGTCACCCGTTATTTCCCCGAGGCGCTTGTCGGCAATTACGGCGTGAATCCCCACAACGGCTACCGGTACTGGTACGACTACTTTGAACGCGAAACCCCCGGCGCCCCGGCGTTGTCGGATCAACGCGCCCGATACCGCGAGTGGAACCATGAGTTTGAACCGTGCGGATACACCTTTGCGATGCCGGTGGTTTACACATGGTATCGCACTTTCGGTTGGTACGATTTTGAGCCAAAGGATTATCGCTGGTTTTACAACATGATGTTGGTCACCTCTAATGCAGGCCAACATACCTCACAGCAGACACCGATCATTCCCTTTGTCCACTGGCACACCACCGCGCCCCCGGACAATCCCGACCCGTCCGTGGAACAGTTCAGCAAAGAAAACTATCAGGAACTCCTCTGGCACATGCTATTGCGCGGGCACGACACGTTTTTCCTCTGGTGTACCGGCAGGGAGTTGGCAACAGAAATCCAGCTGGTTCATGAAGTATACCGCGAAAGTTTGCAGTACAGCGGCTTCATCGACCGTGGAGTGCCGGTCCAGTTTGACGTGCCCTCAAAGCCCAGCCCAGTCGTGTCAGGCCTGCGTCTGGGCAACCGTGTGCTGGCGCGGCGAACCGATTTCGGGACGAGGACAGGCAATGAAACTTTGACCTTGGCCGGAGGGGGCGAAGTCTCCGTCGCCGCCAAACGCGGGATGCAAATCCTAACCGTTGAAAAAAAGCCAAGACACCCCGGCATTCTGAAAGACCACAACGGCAAGCTACGTTTCCCGATCGGTTTCTATGAGTTCCCAGGTAACAAGGAAGAGCTTCAAAGAATGGCTCAGAGTGGCATCAACCTTGTCCGATGCAGCAACCGGGCCTCCCTCGATTCGGCACACGCGCAAGGAATGATGGGCTGGGTGCCGCTCAGTGTCCAACAGGGGGTAACACCGGAGTTGCGGAAACAAATTGAGACTCTGTGGAACCACCCTGCCTTGGCCGTATGGGAGGGGCCGGACGAAATCGTATGGACATTTACCGCATACAGCTTTCTCAAGAAGCGAGCCGGCTTCACCCGTGAAGATTGGAATAACCAGATACCCAAGGCTGTAAATTATGCCAAAAAAGAGGGAGACAAAGTCATCACAAAGATGAACGAAGGCATACGGCTCGTCCAGGAGCTGGACGAACGAAACCTGCCTTTCTGGGTAAACGAAGCCGCTGACAGCGACGTAAAATACGTTCGGGATTACATCGACTCCATCGACATCACCGGCTGCGATTACTACGCCGTCCGAAAAGCCGGCACCGACCTGCAAAGTATCGGGCGATTGGTGGATCGTTGGGATGCAATCGGTCGCGGCAAGCCGGTCTGGATGGTTCTGCAGGGGTTCTCATGGCACAAGGTTAAAGCCGGACGCAAGCGTCTTTATCCGAGCTATCACCAGTCAAGATTCATGGCCTATGACGCCATTGCGCACGGGGCCCGTGGCATCTTCTACTGGGGAACACAAACCATCGACGATCCCCTGTTTCGGGAATCCCTCTACGCCCTGACCGCCGAGTTAGGCGAACTCGAACCGCTTTTGGTCGGCGCCGACCAGACCGTTGAAGTGGCAGTCATCGACGATCTTTTTGACGCACCGGGAATCGGTGTTCGAGGCACACTCAAAAGCAACCAAGCCGATTATCTCCTGATCCTGGTCAACGAAGACGATCACCGACATCTCGGAGTCGATGTCACCGAACTGGAGGCATTGAACGGCCGTACGCTTCACCTGCTTTACGGCGACGAAAAAATCGTCGTTCGAAAAGAAGGCATTGTCACCCGGATGCAGGCCCATGAGGTGAAGCTATTTTGCACCAACCCACGTTATGAAACCAAGCGAACCAAGGGCCGCGATTACGTGGACGCCGTAAAGTAACCGGTAAGCACTCTGAAGTCCCATCCGGGAATGGATTGACCCCTTTACCCCTTTAGAGGGATACTCGCTCTTCATGAGCCGGTTTCTCCTTTTCCTTCTATTCATTGCCATTGGCCAAGCGACCAACGCCATGGCTAAGCGACCCAACTTGCTGATTGTTATGGCCGACGACTGCACGTACAACGACCTTCCACTATACGGCGGCCAAAACGCGAAGACGCCAAACATCGATCGTCTGGCAAGCCAGGGGCTCACCTTCAATCGCGCCTATCTTGCCGAGGCAATGTGCCAACCATGCCGTGCCGAGTTGATGACCGGTCAGTACCCACTACATAACGGTTGCGCGTGGAATCACTCCGCCAGCCAGCCAAGCATCAAAAGCATGCCACACCACCTCGGCTCACTGGGCTACCGCGTGGGCATCGCCGGCAAGGTGCACGTGAAACCGGCGGCGGCGTTTCCGTTCGAAAAAGTCGGCGGCTTCGATCCTAATTGTGTTCGTAATCCCACCCGACCCCACGAACTTAACGGCATCAGCGGTTTTATGAAGCGCGACAACAATCAACCGTTCTGCCTAGTTGTCGCTTTGGTGGAACCGCATGTACCTTGGGTAATGGGCGACCCGTCGCAATACCCACCAGCCAAACTCAAGCTGCCGCCGAACATTGCAGACACGCTTCGCACCAGACAAGACTTCGCCAAGTACCTCGCTGAGATCACCTACATGGACAGCCAGGTCGGCCAGATTCTCGACACGCTCAAGGCAAGTGGCGCAGAGGAAGACACCCTTGTGCTGTTCACCTCCGAGCAGGGGTCGCAGTTTCCCGGCAACAAATGGACGAACTGGAACACCGGAGTACACACTGCGCTGGTCGCCCGCTGGCCAGGTCAAGTGCCAGCCGGTAAACGTACCGACGCCCTTGTTCAGTATGCTGACATTTTGCCAACGCTCGTTGATGCAGCCGGGGGCAAGCCGTCACTGCATCCCTACGATGGCTCGAGTTTTCTCTCGGTGCTGCACGGCAAAACCGGTGTGCATCGGCAATTCACTTACGGCATACACAACAACATCCCGGAAGGCCCACCCTACCCGATCCGCTCCGTGAGTGACGGTGAGTACCATTACATTCGAAATCTTTTGCCGGATGAGATTTACATCGAGAAACACCTTATGGGCACACGAGGCACAGGCCAACTCAACAATCCGTACTGGGCCACATGGGTTTGGGATTCGTGGAACTCGCCGCGCAGTTACAACCTGGTCAAACGCTATATGCACCGGCCGGCCGAGCAACTTTATCGCGTCGCCGCCGACCCGTATGAAATGGAAAACCTGGCCAACGACCCGTCGGAAGCCAAGCACTTGGCCAAGCTGCGGAAGGAATTGGATCGCTGGATGAACGCGCAGGGCGACCCCGGCGCGCCGGTCGACACGCCCAAGGCCATTCAAGCCTCAAAAAACGGCAACCACCTCCACGGCCAACCCGCGACCAATATTATTCGATAGCACCGAGGAGTGCTTGGCCAAAGGCGCGAACGGCGGCTTCACCGCCTTGAAGATGGATGGTGCGGTGGATGTGGGCGGCGCTTTCTCCCGGCTTGAGCGCCAACGCCGGTGAGGAGGATTCCAGCTCGTAAAACGGGCCAAGCGGCTTGACTCCCGGACTCGGTGGCCCGTCGTTGTAGCTGTTCACCACGTCGCCCTTGAACGGTTCGGCCTGCAGTTCCCACATGGAGTTGACGTAATCAGTTGCCCCTTCCGGCTTGGTGTATTGCACGATGGTCAGCAGTTGCCGCGTTGCGTCGTAACTGCCGAGCACCGGCTTGGCGCGTTGCGAGGTCAGGCCGATCTTGCTGCGATACTGGCCGTCGCCGGAAAACCGAATCACCCCATCCGCCACCTTCAGCCGATCGGCCGGCACCGTGCCGAAGTAGTCGGCGTTGACTATCGGGCCGAGCTTGGCTTCGTCGCCCTCCACATACGGCACTAATACGGTCGTCTGCTCGGAATGCTTGTACATGCCGAGAATCCAGATCGACAGCAACCCTCCCTGCTTCGTCCACGCCGTGTCGCCGGTGTTGGTCAGGATGTTTTCCGTCTCGTAGGCAACAGCGTGGATGCCCTCCGGCAAATCCGCGCCAAGCAGATCGCTTATCTTCACACGGTTGTACAACCGCACGGTGCGATCGATCCGTATGCTGAACTCGGTTTCGGAGTAGTTTTTTATTTTTGCCTCATGCCGGAACGTCACCTCGCTATCCGTCCTCGACAACACCTGATACGGCGCGGTGTCAATAACGGCCGGCGTCTGCCAATGTTCGAGGTCGAAAGGATCACCCTTTTTGAAGAAAATGGAGAACTGACCGCCCTCCGGCCCGAGCCAGAAGCGATCCTCGCCGCCAAAGGCGTTGATGTGCAAACCGGTCTTGCCGGACGCGATAAGGTCGTAGTTGATCCAGCCGTGGCTCGGGCTACCGGCACCGCCGACGGTGCTCGTCATCACCCGGCCCTGATAGGCCGGCACGACGGCCACTTGCGGGGAGACTTTCCCTTGGCCAAGAGTGATGACGTCGACGTGTTTTTTGAGAAAGGTAACGTCTTCGGAGAATGTCATTTCTTTTTTGGGATGAATACCGGTGACCGGCTTCGCCAATGGGAATCTGCTGCAGCACCCGGCTTGGCCTAGCGCCAGCAACGCAGCAAAGGCTGTGGATGGGAGCGTACCCGGTTTCATCATGCAGTGGACCGCCGAGTCAATTCCCGGTGCGCTTGGGCGGGAGCGGGAGTGGCGGCTGGATGTTGGGGATGGGCTTGGGCTCGTTGCCCGGGACGATTAACTTTGGTGCCTCGCCGTTTTTATTGATCGACGGGATGTCGTCTCGGCGGGTGAGCTCGAAGCCTCCCGCGACGTAGATTTGCCCTTTTTTGAAATTCAGTCTTGGGCGGTTGGTAGCGATGAGGTAGTGGCGACGCTTAATGATTTTTCCTTCGGGGTCGATCACCGAGTAGTTGAATTCACGTGCCCCGGTCTGGCAGAGCACGTGCAGGTTGCTCTTTGGGCCGACTTGAGCCGTTGGCTTGTTGAACGACACCATGGGGCAGATTGGCAGCACCCGGTGTACTTTGCCACCGAGGCCGTTGTCCACCCGGGCGTAGAGGCTCATCGCCCTGAGGCGCTTGGCCTGCTGGAGGACGTAGCGGCGAATCTGCTTCGGCTGGCCGGGGGGATCGCCCTTCTTCAACGGCAGCCCAAATATCTGCTGCCAGAGCACGGTGCCGTTGGTGATGTCGAACTTGACCGGCTTGGCGATGAGTTGTTTGCCCCATTGCTTAATGTGCACCGTGGCGGTGAGGGTGTAGCGGCCGGCTCGCTCGAGCGCGTAATGCGGCGCGATATCCACCTCCTTGGTGGCTCGGATCGAGGACTCGACGGTGAACCGCCCCTTGACGGGTGGGGGATCTGAAATGGGGGTGATCTCCTCTCCCGTTTCTGACTCGATCTGGAACTGCAGCCAATGGTCATCCTCGCCGAACACCAGCGTTTGGCCGGAAAAATTGACGATTTCCAGCTTGGCCAGCATCGATTCGCGCGGCAGAAACCGGCTCTTTTGCAACTCGAGCGTCACCGTCACTTGGGCCAGTGCACTCGCCGCCAAGAGCGGCAACAACAGGCCCAGTACCGCAGTACGCCAAAGTCTGGCGGCGACGTTTAAGTTTTCAGTTAAGCGCCGCACTCCAAGACGCTGTCGCGTTCCCTGTTCATGGTTTTCAAATCTGTGTTCTTTCGTGAAATCCATGTCAACGTCACATTCCATCAAAACAAAAACTGCCTCACGTAAGACTTGCTCTTGAGCCGCTCGAACCATTTGTCCTCGCGGGCTTTTTGCTCATTCTCCAGCAGGGTCTGTTCTATCTGCGCGCGAACCTCAGACAAGGTGCCGAGCTTGGCCTGGTTTATCTCCTCGCAACGCAATATGTAGCATCCCTGCGGCATCTCCACAACGGGGCTCATTTTGCCTTGGCCAAGCGCAAAGGCCGCCTTCTCCAGCGCCGGAACTAGGTCGCCACGCTGGATCCAGTCCGGGCGCAACCCTCCCGCCGCACGGTTTTGATCGGAATAAACCGAGGCAACCCCGGCAAAGGCGTCGCCCGACTGCAGGACCTGGTGAACCTCATCGGCCAACTTCCGGGTGCCGTCCGTACCGCCGTGCTTCTTGGCATCGAGAAAAATAATCCGGAGCCGAATTTCGACACCGGCGCGGAACGTATCCTTGTTGGCCACGTAATATTCCTCAATCTGTCGGGGGGAAATAACGATGTTCGCCGTCGAGATGAACTGGCCCCGCATCACCATTTGGATGATCCTCTCCCGCTGGGACCTGGCGAACTCTTCATAAGTCATGTCACTATTCTGGAGGGTCTTGATGAGCGTCACGCGATTGCCGTAATCGGATCGGATATCCTCTTTGATACGCTGCTCGATGATAGACTCGGGGAGGTTGTAGCCATTCTCCTTATACTCGTTCAGAATCAGCTCGCGGCGAATCAGTGCCTCGAGAGTGTCAGCTTGAAGCTGAGTGTATTTCTGGCCTAAAAGCTGCGGCTGCCGGGCGTATTGACGACGCAAGTGGTCAGCATCGCGCTTCATGGCAACCATCACCATTTGCCGGGTGATGATCTTGTCGTTCACCTCGGCAACAATGCTGTTCCGATAGGAGGAGGCAGTCTGCCCCACCGCCCCATGGGCGAGGAGGACAGCGGCAATGGCGGTGATCAATCGGCTCAAGTTCCTTATCATCGGCACCGGGGATGCTAGGCCCAGCGAGCAAGACGGGTCAAGCGGCGTCAACCCTTTCGCGCCGATTCTGCCAGCGCTTCCTCCATGGCGGACTCATAGAAAAACCGCTCTTCACCGAACGCAGGCTTCAAATCCGTCAGCCACGTGGCCTTCGGGTCGTATTGCGCAAAAAAGACGCGGTTCGCCCACATGGGATCGCGACCCTGCAGGAATTTCAGCACAAACACCTTCTCACCGTCCACCTCGGTGATGCCGTCCACCAGCACCTTGCCCGGCAGCGCGGACATCGACGGGCCGCGCACGGTGCGACACAGGCCGGCCACCTGACTGTACGCCTCGGTGAACACGTTGTACGCACGGGCCAGCGGCACCTCGAAGTACGCCTTGGCCCCGGTGTCTCGCTCCACAAACATATAATAAGGCACCATGCCAAGCCGAACCTGCCGACGCCAAAGCTGCGCCCAGACGTTGGCGTTGTCGTTCACCTTGCGGATGAGCGGCGCTTGGCAACGGATCACCGCGCCGGCGTTCAGCACGCGATCAACCGCCTGCCGCGCCACCTCCGGCTCCAGCTCCCGTGAGTGGCTCGAGTGCGCCATCAGCGCAAAGTGTTTGCCGGCCGACTTCACCTCACCGATGAGTCGCAGGAAGTCGTCAGCATCCTCGCCCTCGGTAAATCGGTACGGCCAGTAAGCCAACGCCTTGGTGCCGATGCGTATGCTGTGCAGGTTCGGCAGGTCGGCCCGCAACAACGGCTCGATGTAGCGGCGCAGCACCGAGGTTTTCATCACCATCGGGTCGCCGCCGGTAAACAACACGCTGCTCACTTGCGGGTTGTCCCGCACGTAGTTCACCAGTTGATCCGCCTCCCGGCTGGCAAACTTCAAATCGGCGTCACCGACGAACTGTGCCCAGCGAAAACAGTAGCTGCAGTAGGCGTGGCAAGTCTGCCCCTGACTTGGAAAAAACAAAACCGTCTCCTGATATTTGTGCTGCATGCCGCCAACCACCTCGCCTCCAAGCGACGGCACGTTGAGCTGCATTTGCCCGGCGGGATGCGGGTTGAGCCGCCCCCGGATTTTATCCGCCGCCAGCTTGATCTCCGACTCGGAGGCACCCTTGGTCACCAGGTCGCGCATGCGCTGAAAATCGATCTCCTCGAGCATGCCGCGTTGCGGGAAGGTTAGCTGAAAAATCGGGTCGTTGGGGATCGACTTGGGATCGATCAGGTTCTCGATCACGTAGTCGTTGACGCGGAACGGCAGCACCGCCGACACCGCCCGCATGTCCGTCAATTGGTCACGGCTGAGCTGCAGTTTCTCCGCGATCCGGGGAAGATCACGCCGGGTGTTTGCCTTGAATTTCATCATCACGGTTGCTTCATGGGTTGTCGTCTCATCCCCCATTCCGAGGGAGGCTTGGCCAAAGTCCTCAATCCATCGGGTCCGATATGCTAACACATCCCGTCGTTATGGAAAGACTTACTTTTTGAGTCGTTTTTATGTGAAAAAAGCCCAGCCAAGCGCTACTTTGCCCTTGCTCCGACCAGTCTCCGCGTTACATTTCCCATCCGTTCACAATGATGAAATTTCGATTATTGACGTTGCTGTGCCTCGCCGCTGTTACGGCTGCGCCGGGCATGTCCCGCTTGGCCAATGCAGCTGATGGCCCGATCCGAGTGCTCTTCCTCGGCCACGAAAGCGAGCATCACGACTCCAATCGGTTTTTCCCGATGCTCTCCCGCGCGCTTGGCCGCGACGCGATCTACTTTGACTACATGACATCCGTTGAGGAAGCCCTCGGCGATGCTTCACGTTTGGCCAAGTTCGACGCCCTGCTGCTCTACGCCAACCACGGCAGGATCGAGCCGCACCAATGGACCAATCTCAAGAATTACGTGGAGAACGGCGGCGGTTTCGTGCCGGTGCATTGCGCGAGCTGGTGCTTCGCCAACGAACCGGCCTTCGATCAACTTGTCGGCGGGCGGTTCAAGAGCCACCAGGGCACGGAGTTTGCCTCCAAGATAGTGAAGCCGGATCACCCCGCACTGAAGGACGTGAAGGAATTCACCGCCTGGGACGAGACTTACTTTCACTCGAACCACAACACAGAGAACCGCACGGTGCTGATGGTTCGCGACGCGATGAAGGGCGATCCGCACACCGAGCCGGAACCGTGGACGTGGGTTCGCACGCAGGGCAATGGCCGCATCTTTTACACAGCCTCAGGCCACGACCAACGAGTGTGGAACAACGCCGGTTTTCATCAACTGCTCAAGAGTGGCATTCTTTGGGCGGTTGGCGACAAGGCCCGTAAACGCTACGACAACTTCCTTGCGAGTCGTGCCCCTCTTAAATATGAGAAGCGCGGCAACATCCCGAACTACGAACGCCGCCCCAAGCCACTCGAATACCAACTCCCGCTCCCTCCGGCGGAGAGCATGAAATACACGCAGGTGCCGGTCGGTTTCCGCATGGAACTGTTCGCCTCCGAGCCGAATGTTATCAATCCGATCTACATGACGTGGGATGAGCGTGGCCGGCTGTGGGTCGTCGAGTCGGTGGACTACCCGAACGAATTCAAGGACGGTCGCAAAGGCAACGACCGCATCAAGGTTTGCGAAGACACCAACGGCGACGGCAGGGCCGACAAGTTCACTGTCTTCGCCGAAGGCTTCAACATGCCAACCTCGATGGCCTTCGCCCGCGGCGGCGTCATTCTCGCGCACGCGCCGGACTTTTATTTCCTCAAGGACACCGATGGCGACGACAAGGCCGACATTCGCGAAGTGCTCTTCACCGGATGGGGTGTCGGTGACACGCACGCTGGCCCGAGCAATCTGCGCTACGGTTTTGACAACTGGATTTACGGGACGGTCGGCTACGCGCGATTCAACGGCACGATCAACGGCGAGAAGCAAAACTTCGGCATGGGCGTATTCCGCTTCAGATCGGACGGCTCCGACATCGAGTTTCTGCACCAGTTCAACAACAACACCTGGGGAATGGGATTCAACGCTGCCGGTGATGTCTTTGGCTCCACCGCCAACAACAACCCGACGTTTTTCGGCGGTATTCCGGCGACCGTTTATAACGGCGACAAAAAGATGAGCGCAAAAATGATCGCCGACTCGCCCTACTTTCACCCCATCACACCGAACATTCGCCAAGTCGACGCCTTCAACGCCTACACCGCCGGCTGCGGGCACTCCTTCGCCACCTCCGCGGCGTTTCCAAAAAAATACCGCAATGGCACTGCGTTTGTTTGCGGACCGACTGGCAACCTTCTGGGAACCTATCGCATGGAGAAAAAAGGCGCCGGTTACGTCGCCAAGAACAGCTTCAGCTTCGTCGCCAGCGCCGATGAATGGTTTTCACCAATCGTCGGCGAGGTCGGCCCGGACGGTCACCTCTGGATCGCCGACTGGTACAACTTCATCATCCAGCATAACCCCACCCCAAGCGTCGGCCGCGGCGGCTATGCCGCCCAACGCGGCCGAGGCAATGCGCATGTCAACCCCAACCGCGACCGGCAACACGGACGCATTTACCGCGTGATTTGGGACGGCGCACCGAAGTCAAAAATTAAGTCCTTGGCTAAGGCCAAAACCAAGCAACTCATCGCCGCACTCGACAGAGACAACCTGTTCTGGCGACAGACTGCCCAACGCCTCCTGGTAGAGGGCAGTCATAAAAACGCCATCCCTACCCTCCGCAACCGTGCGCTTGGCCAAGGCGCTGGCGCCATCCATGCACTCTGGACACTGGAGGGACTCGGCGCACTCGATGCCGAAACCAAGCGCAACGCGCTCAACAGCACCGACCCGGCCGTCAAGCGCAATGCGATCCGAGCGCTTGGCCAAACGAAAGACGACGAACAGTTGCTCTACGACAGTGCGACTTTGGCTGATGCAGATCTGCACGTGCGCCTGGCCGCGTTCGTCAAGCTGGCACAATTTCCCGAATCGAAAACGCACCAACGAGCAGCCAGTGTTTTGTCGCAGGAAAAAATTAACGCTGAAGATGAGTGGCTCAAACTTGCGCTCAGTGCCGCCGGGGCCGACCAAACCGACATCATCGGCTACGAACGCGGCCCGAATCTCCTGGCCAACGCGTCATTCGAAAAAGCCGAGGGCAACCTTCCCGCCGATTGGCAGGTGCGCACCTACAGTGCCAAGGGCACCGACGTCGAACATGCAATCGAAACCCGCAAGGCCTATGTCCATAGCGGCAAGTCGTCGGTGAAAATCCGCTCCGGCAACGGACACGACACCAGTGTCTACACCCCAGTGAACCTGAAGTCCGGCAGCAAGTATGCACTCAGCGCGTGGATAAAAACCGAAGGAGTCAACGGGGGGCACGGTGCGTTGCTCAACATTCACGAGTTACAGCACGAAGCCAAAACCAAGGCACTTCAAAAAACCACCGACTGGCAAAAGGTCGAGATAGTCTTCGACAACACGCAGGCCGGGCCCCTCACCGTCAACTGCCTCTTCGGGGGATGGGGCCAGGCCAAAGGCACCGCTTGGTTTGACGATCTTTCACTGCAGGAAGTGAAGCCGATCCACAAAAAATCGGCCGAACAAAAAGAGATCCCAGGCCTAGCCAAGCGCGGCGAAGACATCTTCCACAAACACGCCGTTGCCTCCTGTGTGCGCTGCCACAAGGTAGGCAATGAAGGAGGCGTCATCGGCCCGGCAATGGACGGCATCGCCAGCCGCAAAGATCGCGCCTACATTTACGAAAGCTTGATCAACCCAACGGCGCAGTTGGCGGAAGGATTCGACAAACTCGGCGCCAGCCCCATGCCTCCAATGAACATCCTCCTCGACGAACAACAACTCGCCGACGTCATGGCCTACCTCATGACACTGAAGGGGAACTAATAAGCCTAGTATCCAGCGAACCAAATAGAGCCAGTAACAGCCGGCTCGCAGATTTCTTGACCTGTTCTAATTTTTCACACCCCTCTCTGGTAGCACATTGCAACAAACTACCTTTCCGAAATATTAAGTGTGCAGAGGGTTCGATTCTCTTAACCGGCTCCACTCTTCTCCATCAATAATTTACGACTTTAGCAGGTCATAGTTACACCCAAAAGTTACACCAAATTCACCGATGTTCATTGATGCCAAGAATGTTTATTAGCGTATAGATATAATTAATTGTTTTTCCTTTTAACATTCAATACCGTAGCAGGGTACCACCCCAGAAATGGATCTCTTTCCTGCCTATGACCTCTCAGGCAACTGGATAATTAACGGCCCTAGCCAGCAAGCCGGGGATGTCGGGTTGGAGAAGCCGAGCGAGCCAACTGATTAGCAGTGCTGGCAGTGCCACCCAAGTGTGCCGTGAGGTTAATTAATCGGAGTCGGGGTTTCTTCTATGACCACTAGGCGGATATTTTTTGATATATTCCCCCGAAGACAAGCCTTCCTTCTTTGCAGATAAAATAAGAAAGAAATACCAAGTTAGAGGAATAAAAAAAAGAGGAGCCCCTATGATTAGAAGAAATTCCCAGTGGCTAATAAGCCATTGTACTATGGTACCCATAACAACCCAATGAGACGCCACTGCCAGTTCACCGCCAAGCGGTCAGAAAAAAGGGTTGGTTGAACTGTTGCCCCCCGAACAACAACCTTGCGGTGTTCAGGTGGTGGGGAACAATAGATATTGAAAGTCCTGTCACAATAACCCCGGTAGAATTAAAGGAATTTGCAAGGGCTGTTCGCGACTAATCGTCAAACTTCGATCAGCCAAAAGTTTAATTAATCAACGTGACTGCATACACTTCTGCGTTTTCCAAGTGTATTCTTAATCTGTATCGACCCTTGGGCAGTTGACTTATAGATTCATTATTCCATTCTGATATGTTTCGAAGAGAGTCAGTTTTTATGGGAATTGAATCGGCCTTGGTAAAGCCTTTTATTCTGTAGCCGGAATCACTAAGAACTTCTACGCGGATTGCCCCATTGGCAGCATGCCCGTTGACTTCAATTCGTTTTATCTTATCAAGAGCCAAGGATTTCAGGGTTATTTGACCAAATTTCTTTAGTGGTCTTATTCCTGCAAATCTGTTTCTGGACATTTCTGCTAAACCAATCCCAGATATTTGCCTGTTATCTGAAGAATTCCAAGGTTTGCCATATGCCCCATAATAAAATCTAAACACATCCCCTGAGTATATGGGCGTTGCATTACTCCAAATTAAACTGGCATCAAAAAGGTTTTTGTTTTCCAGAGGCGGAATAAACCAGGTGTTTCTGAAAGGTCGTTTCCAACTATATCCATCTCTGCTTAATGCCAGTTCGATCGGCATGTTACCCGTTCCTCCGGAATCCATGACCTGCAACATCGAGAAATACAAATCGTTGTAATAAAATGCCGGACCGCTATGCAGTTGTACTCCGTCACTTCCTCCTCCTCCGGCTGTTCTGTCTGTTTCAGCCAAATCATTAATGCTGTCAAATTCATCAGGCCAAATAATCAGTCTTGGCTTGGTCCAATCTATGAAATTTTTACTTTCTGTTCTTACGACAGCTCTTTTCCAGTGCATGTTTCCCTTGGGGCCATCGAGCCAGGTTTTTGCATACACAGCATAAACCTGCCTGTTCTGATCCCAAATCAAATCAATTACGTCACTGACTGATACTGGTTTTCCCTGAGCAACTTGTTGTTTTGAGTCGTTTGCCAACGGAGGCTGAATGTAATCGCCGTATGAACCTTTTATGAGCGGGTTTTCCGTATGCTTTTCCCAATGAATTCCATCAGGAGAATAAGCGATACTCATTCCTGGATATTTTAAACCCTTGATTAAATCCTGTTCCCAAAAAGCTGATTTGTATCTTTTATCCGGATCCGGATCGTTCTTGTCAAAAATCACCGAAGCACCGTAGCCGTTTTTAAATAGAATGTTGTTTTTTGAAGAACCATTGAATGTCAGTAAGCCAAGTTCAGGCTTAATCCAATTGATTCCATCATCGGATTCTGCATAGCACATATAACAACCAGACCTTCCAGGCCAAGCCTGATACCAGAGTTGGTATTTTCCACTTTCGAGATTCTTGTAGACACTGCAGTAAGCCACTGTTGTCTCCCAGAGTTTATCAGCGGCTATGACCGGTTTGTCAGAAAATCTTTTCAAAGGTTTCAGCTTTCTGACAGTGCCTGATCTGTACAATATGTGGTGGTCGTCCACCATCAGGATTGTTGTATTAGCCGGTTTATTTACATCATCAGCGCCGTTTACATTGCACACGGCAAGCAACAGGCGGAGACACACTAATCTGACGGTTATTTTCATGAATCACCTAAAAAGACGGAAATGATAGCGTGATACAGGTCTGGTTCCAAAAGAAATTAATCATATCCCTTTTTTGAATGAACCTCATGTGGTGGAGTAGTTAAAAGTTTTGTGCTACTTACGTTGATTCCTGTGGGGTGCTTATTTGCTAATTTCCAAGTAAATTGACCCATCATTAAACCCAAAGAGAGGTGAATTTGCAACCCTGCATCTTGTCGGCCAGCATCCGCTTGAGCAGGGTGTTCTCCCGTTTGATCTCCTTGGGTTGCTTGGCCTTATTAATCTCGAGCATCCCCAGCTCTCCCCTCCACCGGTAGAAGCTCTGCTCGCTGATCTGCCGCTCTCGGCATACGTCCTGTATCGTTTTATCTCTGCTCTGCGCTTCCCGCTGGATGCGTATTTTAGTTTCTGTTGTGTATCTTTTGCCTTTAATTACTGGACCCTTTCTATAGAGACTCCGACTAAATCTTCATACGGACCAGTTTAAAGAGTTAGTCGGGATGCTTAGAAATGAATTAGAAAATAAAATGGTAGAAATACACAAAAGAAACCAAAACATGCATCTTCTGGGATGCGCAGAGCAGGCTGTAACGATACAGGATGTAGAACTCGCCATCCCAGTTCACCGTCAGGTGTCGTCAATCCCTTCTCGCTTATTGTAATTAGATCGTTTAAGCACTCTCCCTATGAGTCGCTGCCGACTAATTTATTCAAGCATCTCATCTAAGGAGATCGTCTCCAACGACGCTATTAATGCGCTCGTCAAGAGATCCGCCGAGAACAATCTTCGCAATAAAATCACTGGGCTTCTTTTGCTCTCTGGAGACCGATTTCTCCAAGTCCTTGAAGGCGACTCGAAAGCAGTGAACCGACTTTACGGCAAAATTTATCAGGATGCCCGCCACCGAGAGGTCGAACTGATTTCATTCGAAGCTACTGATATCAGCTATTTCGAGACTTGGGGCATGAGATTGGTCGATCTCTACGACCTTCCGGCACACCCGCGGCGATTTCTGATGAACAAGTATGAGCATATGGATGGAAATATCCACATTCCACATCGGATTCACGAGGTCTTCTCCCTGTTGCTTGACGCTAAAATGCTGTGTAACCCAAGTGTACAATGAGGGATAGGGTTATGGGTCAATTAGGGATTAAATGATCAATCAGACCAACTGGATCAACTCTTAGGTGTCATCTTCGGAAGAGGTATTCTGTTCTCCCAGTTACACCATTAATCAGTGCGTATGAGCATTCTAAAACAATTCCCGTATTTTCACTTAGCCCACCCGGGCGACCAATAGTAACTTTGTTTTTAAGTTAGGCTATCAAGTAAATTCCTTGGCTTATAAACCTTTAAATGGCATTCCTAATTCCATTTTATTTGGTATCGGAACCATGGTTGCAATTGCTTCATGAAGAGATGTATAGTCCTTATTGATATCTCCTGAGAGACAATCTGTTACATCACCAGCCAAGTTAGGAAAACGGTCAATCAAAGCTTTGAATGTAAACCCCTCGGTATAAAAAGCACAAACCAATGTTCGCATGTTATTTATTCCTTCCCTTAAAGTTCTTGCATAACTCGTGAACCGAGCTGGAGCTAAATCATTTTCAATTAGCCCCGAATCAATGGCATCTGCAGCCATAACACCACTTTTTAGTGCCAGCATTAAACCAGATGAAAAGACTGGGTCCAAAAAACAATATGCATCACCAGCAAGCATGAGCCCCGGCTTGCTACAATATCTTGAATGATTGGAATATTCATTGGTCACCCAATACTCCCCAATTTGGCGTGCATTTTTCAAATTTGATTCTATCCATTTGTTTTTTATGACCTGACTATTAAAAATCTCACCTAAATGTTTTTTAACAGAACCAAAAAGATATTTACCTTCAGCAACAACTCCAACACTAGTTTTATTATTCTGTAGTGGAATATGCCAAAACCAACCCTTCTCTGGTGTAAAGGCAACTGTGGTAGCACCTTCGTCAACTCCAGTCGCTCTGGCAGCTCCTTCATAATAAGTCCAAATAGCAACTTTATTTAATTCTGGATCTCTTACTCTCCAACCAAGGCGGTTCGCCGCAAAAGCCACTTTTCCAGAACAGTCCAAAGTTATCTTAGCCCTAATTTCAATATATTCCTTGTTTTGGTTTAAAGCATTTAAACCCAAAATTTTCCCGTTTTCTTCTATCAGTGATAAAACATTTGTTTCCTCCATTATAAAAGCGCCCTTTTGTCTAGCGGTCTCCATGAGCATGGTGTCGAATTCGGCCCTTTCAACCTGCCACGTTTGGGCCAATTCATCAGGATAACGAGTGTTAAAATAAAATGGCTTACTCATTATCCCCTCTTGATCAACGAATTGGACACTGTTTTTCTTAATAAACGAGGACTTTCTCATTTTATCTAACAAACCTAACCTCTTAAGAATTTTGCTATTGAACGGGAGTAATGATTCGCCTACGTGATAGCGTGGGAATTTAGATCGTTCGACCAAGATAACTGTATGTCCTTTTTCTGCGAGCACAGCCGCTGCGCTTGAACCCGATGGTCCAGCTCCAATAATTACTACATCACATGAAATCATATTATAAATTTAACAACCGTATTAATAACAACAAAAAAGGGGAAGAGTTGAGCTCTTCCCCCTTTACTTAATTCCTCTTTTGATTTTTATTTCTTAGGCGGGAGAATCACGGAATCAATAACGTGAATAACTCCATTACTTGCCATAACGTCTACAGCAACTACATTAGCACCATTAATAGTAACTTTTTTATTATCAACCTTAAGATTTGCTTTTTGGCCATTAACCATCTTTACCTTCGTAGTGCTGACAGCACTACTAGGAACTTTTGCTGCAACAACATGGTAGGTTAGGATGTTCTTTAGCTTTTCCTTGTTTTCCGGTTTTAACAACGATTCTAGTGTGCCTTTTGGCAACTTTGCGAACGCATCATCTGTCGGAGCAAAGACGGTAAAAGGACCCTTGCCTTTGAGTGTGTTCACTAAATCAGCAGCCTTGACTGCTGCAACTAGCGTTTTAAACTTTCCTGCTTTTACAGCAGTATCAACTACATCTGCAGCATTAGTCGTAACAATTCCCAGGAATAGAGTTCCTGCCAGTAAGCTTTTCAACATTTTCATTTTATTATTAATTAAGCTTCATTAGTGAAGCCAATAGTAATATTGCAGTTAAAAAGTTTGAGGCAAATTGATTATAAAAAAATCCGGCATATGCCGGATCGAATAACTGGTTGTGTTAATTAAGCAGTTACTATGACGGGTTAGCTGTCGAATAACTTATCGCGTTCTCTTTAATAACCTTCCTAAGAGCTAGTTCTACTATGGTCCTAGCCTTGGCAGCTATTGCTTCAAGTTCTTTATGCAAGACACGATCTTTTTCATTTAAATCCTTACAATCTGATGAATATTTTTCAAAGCCTCTCAAACTTGAAATAATGCTCGAAAGATGTTTAGGGCATTCACAATGAATCGGATTTGACATAATATTTATTTCCCATAGCTCTTTCTCACTAAATGGAACATGTTCTAGATTTTCTTGAGAATCATTTTTACATTTATTTGAACCGAATGTTCTGTTTACTGCGAAATTGCAGGCTATTTGTATATCAGAAGGAAATACTGGTGCCTGCATAGGATGTATTCGTCCATCCAGTTGGGCAAGTTTCAATCCATTCAAACTACCAAAACGGTAAATTAGCAAAGCGTGACTCGTGTCAGATTTGGTCAATATATCCGAAATTAATTCAACTGTGTCCGAATGAAGTGAGGCAATTTCGAATATAATAATATCGACGTCTATTTTAATAGAAGGCAAATCATTCATAATAGTTGCCAATTCATATCTGGCTTCCATTCTCACTTCAGCAAGATGCGAACTCGGCCGCCCTACTTCCGGTATTCTTGTCCCAACTGCGACGGCTTTAATTATATCCTTATCATCTTCAATATTTTTCTGAGAATTTTTAAATGATGGTTGCATCCTTAATTCCAATTCTTCAAATGACAATTTTGCTAGGGTTGAAATTGAGTCACCTAAATCAACTAGCTGTTTGATCATCGAAAGCCGGTCTACATCCTTTTTTGTGAAACCACGCTGAGTACCATTTATACGAATGGGCTCAACAACCCCATATCTGTTTTCCCAGACTCTAAGCGTGGCAATGTTGATTCCAGTGATCTTCGAGGCTGCCCCTATTTTGTATAAATTAGTCTCTACAGTCATGTTTAGATGTCATTTCTGTTGATGTTGTCAATTACATCCAAGGTTTGTTTTATTTTTCTTTCAATACTCACACAATCGAAAAACTCTTTCTTAAAACTTAGGGTATGAGTGGTCATATCAATGAGACGATCGCAAGTTGATGTTATTTCGTAAATGTTTTCAGTAGAACAATATAATTCGAAATCAGAACCAACTCGTTTATTTAATTGGTGAATTTGGTTCCTTAGATTCCTAACAAGAGGCTGATCTAGCTTCTGATAATCATCTGTGTTATGGACGGGTTGATACTCGCAGGTAGGGTAGGGCTTATGAGTTCTCCTTTGCTCTAATAAAACGCGCTTTAAACCCTCAAGCATTAAAATTGAAGTTCCATCTTTTTGGTCTACACAGGACCTTACCAACCCCAAAGTACCAGTAATGCGTTGCATTAGATTTTCAGGGTGAAAACTGAGGATGAAAGTACGACTGCCACTAAGAACATCCTTCAGCATCATCCTAAACCTGGATTCAAATACATTGATCGGTATTAAACATCCGGGGAACAAAACAGCATTGGGAACAAACATTACAG
>ENA-OREN01001754-OREN01001754.1-marine-metagenome-genome-assembly--contig:-NODE-1754-length-24053-cov-7.170963_pt1 | contig 24053 bp, 22 predicted proteins | sample MGYA00248624_ERZ508555 | MGnify/ENA primary metagenome ERZ508555 (study PRJEB26222, sample SAMN06267773) | marine metagenome | isolation source: Saanich Inlet, British Columbia, Canada | place...
TTACACCTTCTCTATTCTCGGTTCATAACAAAGGTGTTTTTTGATCTCAAACTAATAAACTTCAATGAACCATTTAAGAATCTTTTCACCCAAGGCATGATCATCAAAGACGGAGCCAAGATGTCTAAGTCGAAAGGCAACGTTGTTAATCCGGATTTGATCACAGATAAATACGGTACTGATACACAGAGGCTTTACACTCTGTTTATCGCCCCACCTCAGCGTGATGCTGAATGGAACGACAGGGGAGTCATCGGATCGTACCGCTTCCTGAACAGACTGTGGAACACTATTACGTCATTTGAAGAACATTATAAAAAGATTCCCCATGTAGAGGTTAAACACAACTTATTCTCAAAAGAGACAAAAGAACTATACAGACACATAAACATAACGATAAAAAAAGTAACCGATGATATTGAAAAATCCTGGAGTTTTAACACTGCCATAGCTTCAATAATGGAGCTGCTCAATATGGTCGTAGATTTCAGCGCTGAATTGAGAGAGAAAGATTTTAATGATGAGACTATTATTAATGATTTTAATGTTCTAAGACTTTCTCTTGAGTCTACTGTAAAAATACTGGCCCCTTTTGTCCCGCACATATGTGAAGAGCTCTGGGAAACACTTGGGCATAATCCAAGCATATTCTCAGAATCCTGGCCATCATATGATGAGAGTGCTATTGCCGCAGATCAGGTGGAGATGGTAATACAGATAAATGGCAAAGTCAGAAGCAAGCTTGTTGTACCATCAGAAATAAGTGAAGATGATTTGAAATCACTCGTGATGGGAGATAAAAAAATAAATGAAAATCTGGATGGCAAGAAGATAGTAAAAACAATAGTCGTTCCTAAGAAGCTTGTGAATCTGGTAGTCAGGTAAACAGATCTTGTGTGGTCAAACTTTTAAGAAACTATTTCACCACCCCTGAACTATTCATTATTTGGGCTAAACAGTTCATTTGCCATTTCAGGTTTAAGGTTTTTTAGCATCTCATACTGTTCTAAGGCAGTACGAGCACCTGCATCATCAGGGTTAATCTTTATTGCCTGCTGGAATGACTTAATCGCCTCTTTATGCATGCCTAATCCGACATAGGCGACACCAAGATTATAATGAACATCTGCATCATCAGGATTAATACTTATTGCCTGCTTGTATGCCTCAATCGCCTCTTTATGCCTACCAGCTCCGACAAATGCATCACCAAGTTCACGATGCGTATCTGCATCAGCTGGATCAATCCTTATTGTCTGTTTGTTTGACTCAATCTCCTCATGCGGAACTGCATCAATCCCAATTGCTTGCTTGTCGGGCTCAATCGCCTCTTTGTACATACCTAAATTGTCATAAGCGATATCTAAATTATAATGAGCATCTGCATCACCAGGGTTAATCCTTATCGCCTGCTTATATGACTCAATCGCCTCTTTATGCATACCTGATTTGCCATAAGCAATACCAAGTTCACGGTGCATAGCTCCATCATCAGGGGCAATTTTTATTGCTTTCTTGTATGACTTAATCGCCTCTTCGTACATTCCTAAATTACCCAAAGCGACTCCAAGATTATAATGGGCATCTGCATCATCAGGGTTAATACTTATTACTTTCTTGTATGATTTAATCGCTGCTAAATACATACCTGAGCTGTTATAGGCAACACCGAGATTATAATGAGCATTTGCATCGTCAGGGTTAATCCTTACTACTTGTTTGTATGATCCAATCGCCTCTTTATACATGCCTGCTTCAATATAGGCAACACCAAGATTGTAATGCATATCTGCAGCATCAGGATCAATCCTTATCGCCTGCTTGTATATCTCGATCTCCTCTTTATTCATACTTGATTTGCCATAGGTAGCGCCGAATTTATCTTGAGTTTCTGTGTCACCAGGATCAACTGTTTTCATATTATCATCTGGCTCAATCACCTCTCTATGCGTGCCTGCTCCGATAAAGGCATCACCGAGTTCAGGATACGATTCCGCAGCATAGGGATCAATTTTTTTCGCCTGTTTGCATGACTCAATCGCCTCTATATACATGCCTAAATTGCCGTAGGCTATACCGAGATTATAATGCATTTCTGCATCGTCAGGACCAATCTCTATCGCCTGCTTGTATGACTCAATCGCTTCCTTATACAAACCTGAGCTGTTATATGCAGCGCCGAGATTATAATGAACTTCTGCATCGTCAGAATTAATGCTTATCACTTTCTTGTATGACTCTGCCGCCTCTTTATACATACCTGATTTACCGTAAGCAACACCGAGGTTATAATGAGTATCAACATCATCAGGATCAATTCTTATCGCCTGCTTATATGACTCAATCGCCTCTCTATGCATGTTTGATCCGAAAAAGACATCACCGAGCCCGCGATGCGCAGCAGCATAATCCGGGTTAATCCTTATCGCCTGCTTATATGACTCCATCGCCTCTCTATGCATGTTTGATCTGAAAAAAACATCACCAAGCTCACAATGCGCATCAGCATCATCATGGTTGATCACTGTCGTTTGTTTATATGACTCAATCGCTTCCTTATACATGCCTGATTTGCTATAGGCAACTCCAAGATTATAATAAGTGGCTGAATCATCAGGGCTAATCCTTATCGCCTGTTTGCATGACTCAATCGCTTCTTCATACATGCCTGATATGCCGTAAGCAACTCCAAGATTGTAATGTGCCTTTGCATAATCAGGGTTAATCCCTGTCGCCTGTTTATAGGATTCAATCGCCTCTTTGTACATACCTGAATTGCCATAGGCAACTCCAAGATTATAATATGCCTTTGCATAATCAGCGTTAATCCCTGTTGCATGTTTATAGGATTCAATCGCCTCTTTGTACATACCGGAATTGCCATAGGCAACTCCAAGATTATAATGAACTTCTGCATCATCAGGGTTAGTCTCTATTGCCTGTTTGTATAACTCAATCTTCTCTTTATATATATCTGATTCATGAGATATCGTATCAGTATCCGCGGAAGAAACAGCAGGTAAAAGAACTAATAGAATTAGTGAAATTATTAAAATAGTGAAATACCTGGTTCTTGTATGAATAATCATTTTATTATCTTTATCTAAATTATTCCTTAATCTTTTTTCCTGTTTCATTTTTCACACACTTTTGAAAAGTGTAAAATTTCTGTAAAAATGAGATTCTGCCTGTTTAGATGTCTCTAACTATTTAGTATTAAATTAACTGACCAGTTTATGCAGGTATGTAGTGTTCACCCAATTTTCTTTCCTGTATTTTTTCTTGTAATGAGTAAGCAATTGTTTGATTAGATCATTAACTTCCAGCTTTTCTACTTCTTTGATCCTGAAGTAGTTCCATTCAGGAAATACTCTAAGCCATTTTTTCATCTGTTTCTGTACATTTTTTATCTCACTAATACCATACATCTCTTTTTCAGCATACCATTTAATCAAATTACCTTCCAATTCCATTTCCCATTGCTTCATTATTCTGATTCTTCCAGCACCTGCCCTTGTACCATTACTTGTTAATTCTACCACCTGGCTTCCATGCGCAATCAGTTCATGATACATAGTGCCGACTAGTGATTTTTCACTTGTCTCTATAAATGTACGGGTAACATGCATTTGATGCACCGTCTTACCACACATAAAATATGTTAAATCAACATAATAAGGATGGTAACAAATCTCATGAGTTATATGATTATACTCTTTGTTAAATTCCAAAAGTATTTCGTAACACCTGGGAGCTTTACGTAACCTTTGAATTACATTTTTATACGTTTTAAAGAAAACCTCATTTGTCGGTTCCCAGTCGTACCGTTTTAAGCTGCCAACCAGTTTATACTCTATATCTGCATCTTTATATGTTTCCTCTGGAAGTACCCCTCCAGCTGCCAGGCGTGATTTCTCCTGCTCTACTCTTACTTGCCATTCACCATTTTGTTTTAATCGTTTTTGCTGCTCATGAAAACCCGGATAATAAACCGTTTCAGAACCAGATGCCAGTCCGGTTCCGGCCAGAAAAAACTCTATTGCAGCTGTAACTATCCCTGTTTTAACAGCATATCCTGCTAACACGGTATCTGGAACGTTCGTGAATAAGAATTGTCTTCTTCCTGGATTTAGATCTGAATATGGATTTGGTTTAGAATCAGACATGCATATATTAAATGGAACAGAATATGAATTTCAAGAAAACCTAACCTGAACTAGTTAGAATTATAATATTAAGGAATTTAATTACTTACGTGGATGAGCCTTGTCGTAAACGTTTTTTAACCGTTCTGTCGTAATGTGCGTATATACCTGCGTGGTAGAAAGGCTGGAGTGCCCAAGCATTTCCTGAACGGATCGCAGATCAGCTCCTTTATCCAACAAATGAGTCGCAAAGCTATGCCTGAATGTATGTGGAGATGTGAGCAGATTAATTCCTGACACCTTCAGATATTTGTCAAGAGATCGCGCAACACTCCTCGCCGTCAGGCGGCCACCATATTTATTCAAAAAGAGAGGTTCGCTCCTACTCACACTCTTCTCTTCCTTCTTTTTACTCATAGATTTGGAATCAATATATTCGTTTATAGCCTTAATCGCGGGACTCCCGATTGGAACCAGTCTCTCTTTCTTTCCTTTTCCCTGTACCTTTATCATACCGGCAATGAAATCAATGCTACCCTCATCTAAACCCACCAGCTCACTCACCCTTATTCCAGTACTGTAAAGAGTTTCCATAATAGCCATATCCCTCAATCCCATCACAGTGGAAGAGTCTGGTGTTTTCAGTAAAACATCCACTTCGGTTATGCTTAAAAAATGAGGGAGCTTTTTATCCTGTTTAGGCGTTCGTAACATCTCAAACGGATTTGCAACAAGTTCACCTTCACGAATAAGAAATTTGAAAAAAGATCGTATTGATGCGAGTTTACGGGCAATGGTTGTTTTTGAATAATTCTTTGATCTCAAAACGGCAAGAAACCGTCTAAGTAGAAGGTGATTAACACTTTCTAAACTGCTTCTTTTTTCCGCTTTCAAAAAATTATCAAATTGTAGTAAGTCTTTGTGATATGCTCTCAACGTGTGTTCAGAGAAGCCTTTTTCATGTTCCAATTTAGCGACAAAATCTAAGGATAATTTTTCAATCATCAGTTATCTTCCCACTCTTATTTGAGAATACATCCAACCAGTATTGTGCCTCACTCTTGGATGGCCCCAGGTATTTACTGATTGGCTCATCATCTTCTTCCTTTTTAAACCGGCTATCTTCCTGCTCTGCTGCCTGTGTGTGTGCAACCTTCTTTTTGATATCCCTATAAAAAGCCAATGCGCCCACAACCTTACAACCATATTTCTTTACATACTGTTCTATGTCTCTGTCGGAAGTAATTACAGTAATGTGCCTGGGATTCTCACTCCTACTCACTATCCTCTTGATTTCTTCATCTGCATCAAGATCTTGCCTGGAGAACACCACATCTATTCCGGCCGGTCTTATTTCGGAAGAATTACCGGCACCCTGTCCATCAAATACGACTATTAATTTGTGCTTCCTTTTTTCCTTGTATTGTTCCAGCATCGCAAGGAATCTATTACGCAGAACCTCAATATCACACTTTTCAGTAGTGTACCCCAGTTCAGAGATTTTAAAGATTACATTATAGCCGTCTACTATTATGTCCATTTGACGTTTTTTGTCTTCTCGACATTACTCCAAATTATTTATTTGTTTATAGGCGCTACTTTCAGCGATAATAGTAACATCTACAAGTACTCCTGACAATAAACTTCCTCTTGATATTTACAATTTATTACGAGATCCCATTTTCTTCTTTTGTCTCATTTATGTACCATTTTTTGGCATCCTTCCGACTGAATCAAACCTTGAAACTACTCCTGGGATCACCTCTGGCGACCAGCCAGACGTTTTGTTTGGCTTGTACGGTGAACATTTTTTAACGGACACTCTTCACACTGCATTTTTGGCTTACAATAATGCTTACCTACCATTACAATGAGAGCATGATACTCATTATAGAGAGACACCTCTTTAGGAAGGTTATTTTCAAAAACCTCCTTTATCGCATCATAGTCATAATCCTCTGTTATCACGCCGTGCCTGACAAGCACCCGTTTCGTATACGCGTCTACAACAAAAGTAGGTTTCTCTGCCGCATATAAGATTATGGAGTCTGCAGTCTCTTTCCCAATACCATTAACCGAAAGTAATTGTTCGCGTAACGTGGCAAAATCCAGTTTAAAAAGTTTTGACAAACTCCCGTTATAATTCAAGAAAAGCCACTCTATAAAGTGTTTCAGTCTTTTAGCTTTGACATTAAAATAACCTGAAGGCCTGATAAGTTCCGCAAGCTTATCCTGATCAATCTCATATAATCTCTTTGGAGTAAATATTTTTGCGGCCTTCAGGTTCTTAATCGCCTTTTCAACATTGGACCAATTTGTATTCTGAGTAAGTATGGCACCAATTACTACCTCGAAACCGGTGTCTCCAGGCCACCAATATTGCTTTCCAAATGATTTAAATAGTATGTCATAAATTTCAGTAAGCACTCCAGTCTTATTCATGCGCATTATTCTAACAAACCTCAGATCACAAAAGCAAAATTTAAACTGTCTACATGATATTTCATTTTACAACTTTCATATCAATCTGATACCATACCGACTCATATAAAATATACAGAGAACGTGTCATGTTCTTATTAAATCAATTTTCTGGGCACATTTAATACTTGCAAAACTATTAATGAGAGGTGGAAATATGTTAGTACTGATTGACCAGCTTATGAAGGAACATGCAGAAATTTTTGCCGACCTTACTGAAGCTAATAATCTTGGCATTATAACGGAAGATGGACAGAGTAAATTATTTTCTGCAAAAGCTGATTTGCTTGTACATCTCAAGAATGAGGACGAACATCTTTATCCGGTCCTTAGAAAGGAAGCAGAAAATAACAAGAACCTTGAAAGCATATTAAATTCATTCTCAAGCGAAATGGAAGATATCTCAAAATCAGTTATGAAATTCATTGATAAATACTCTACTGGTGTCTTAGACTCAAAGTATGTGGAGACATTTGAATCAATTTTTGCAACTCTTAGCGAAAGAATGAAAAAAGAGGAATCAGTTATTTTTGCAGAGTATAAAAAGATAAATCAATAATATGAAAAAGCCTGTTTACTGCTTTATAGATGATTCACCTTTCGAACTTAAACTATTCAGGGATGTTATTGAAATACGATTTACAGGAATACACTTCATCTATGCCAGCACTTACGAAAAATGCCAGAGGCAACTGGATGAACAGAATCTGTATCCGTCTCTGTTTATCCTGGATCTTTATGGTCGTGAAGGGATACAAGCAGATGTCTCTATTCCACGGAAGGAATTACTGGAAGCACGGATAGATAAGATGCCAAACTTGAATATAGCCTATGACGGCCTGGAGAAGTACAATTCCGACAAGGACCTGCAGGCAAATGAGTTTCTCAAACGACTATTTTCAATATTGAATGAATGGAGAAAAGTATTTTCAGATCAGTGTGCAAGTCTGGATCAGGGAAGTCGGTTTGGAATCAATAACCTCCTGAGTGTCAGGCAGAACTATTCAACTGTTACTGCAGTTATGTATACCAGAAAAGGTTTATTCACCGATGCAGTGATATTGTCACGCCATAACTGTGATGGAATATTCATAAAACCCCCTGGTGCCACCGACACAGATATATATGCAGAAACAGAAAAACAGGCAGAAAGTCTTATGGACAACTGGAACGAGTGCGTTAGAAATAGCTATAGCTCGTTTCTAAATAATTTAAAAACCCATGAAACATCACCCCATAGACTCTCAGAAGTGCTATCTCAGGATAAGCATCAGATTGTCACAGATGTAGAAGAGAAACAGAGAATAAGTACGCTTCTTGATTCATTTCAGACCACACTCTCTACTGCAACAGATACATCAACTTCAGAAACAGACGCACTCATTCAATGGATAACCTATTATTATGGATTGTCCTGAATAACACACATCCATCACACACGACGTCTACTCGTACAGTCTTCTAAATATATCAACAATAAATTAATAAGAATTTGACAATTTCGCTAAATATTTGATAATACGTGGAATAGAATAACGTTTTATTTATTGAAGAAATGTCTAGATGTTGCACGTGGGCAATACCGACTCTGCTGATTATAGGATATCACGCTACAATTAACTTATTCACGGCGTTTATCATCGAAGGAGGAAATAAGTGAAAATAGGATTTACTGGAATTGATCTACCGGAAGGAAAAACAAAATACAAAGATGAAAAACTTATTGCTTTAGAAGCCAAAGACAAAGCCAAAAAGGTTGTTCCCTTTTTTGCTGAATTTATAAAAGATGAATTTGTACAGTCTGAAGCTATCGTTGTTCCCAAAAGCAATATCCTTGATCTGTTGATTCTTGATATGGATAAGATTGAGACCCGGTTGTCAAAACTGGAGGACGGCGATGAAAAAACGCTAATGACAAGATGCCTGGAACTATTGGAACAGGAAACTCCCCTTTGCGATGTAGATTTCAATGATGAAGAGAGAGAGTTATTAATAGCCACAGCTCCTGTCAGTTTTAAGCCTATAGTCCAGATTGAAGGAAGTGAGGATATTAATACAATTATTTTTTTAACACTCGAAAAAGCAAATCAGATGTTCTTTTATACATCAGGCCCCAAGGAAGCACATTCCTGGCTCATACAGAAGAACTCAGAGATTATTGCGTGTGCCGAAAGAATCCATTCAGATCTTGCTCGTGGGTTTATCAAGGGCGATGTTGTCAGTTTTGAGGATTATATGAATTGCCATAATTTTAATGACTGCAAATCAAAGGGAGTTGCTAAAATGGTTGATCGCGACCATATTGTACAGCCGAATGATATCATCGAAATCAGGTTTAATGTGTAGGAAGGAGAGTTAAAATGATTAATGAAGACGAACTTTACCGGAAAGTTGAAAGTGCTTGCCGATTGAAGTCAGCTGAATCTTTTAACCTCCGGAGCCGCATCCATAGATTACGATGGTTTAACCGTTCTGACATATGGGTTAAACGTGACGACGAACTCAGTTTTGGTGTATCTGGAACCAGGTTACGCAAGCATGCATCAACGATCCCAGCATTAAAACTGAAAGGAATTGAAGAGGTAGTCGTAATTGGAGAAGCAAGCTCTAATAATGTTCTGTCTGCCGCACAGACACTGACAGAAAACAACATCAAGATAACACCTTTCTTACTCGGACCACCAACACACAAAGAGGGAAATTTAAAGCTGCTTTCACTGTTTGTTGACGATGAGGAAATACATTGGATTCCACGTGAGCAGTGGGATGACATTGAAACCCATGTTAACAAATATGTAGAGAAAGAGAATGAGCAGGGAATAAAGGTTTTTGTGCTTCCGGAAGGAGGACATCATGAACTGGCTCTGCCGGGTTCATTAAGCATCCTACTGGATATTCTCAGAAATGAATCTGAATCCGGAATCACTTTTGATCATATTTTTATAGACTCCAGTTCTGGTATGGTCGCACAGTCTTTGATTGCGGGAGCTGCCGCTATTAATAAGAAAGTACAATTTCACATTGTGGTCCTGACAGGTTCCTTTGAAACATTTGAGTGCGGACTAAATCAGATTGTTCAATATACAGAGGAGTTTCTACAGGGATCAATCGAAGCAGAGCCCGACTATAAGCTTTATTACCCTGCAATTACCAAGTCTTTTGGTGGTACCGATAGAACTATTTTCAGGGAAATTAAGAATATTGCCAGAAATGATGGTATTCTCACGGATCCAGTTTATTCTGCAAAGCTTTTTATTACTGCAAAACAAACTATTCAAGACCTATCAATTGATGGAAACATACTCCTGATTCATTCCGGAGGTACTTTGGCCTTGAGTGGTTTTATGGACAGTCCAATCTCCGGTATAGAAACATCATAAGACAGTTACTAACTTAATGAATTTCAATATCAGGATTCTTTGGCCTCCACCTTTATGGTGTTAGTAAGCAAAAATTATTTATATGGAGAGATGATCTCCTTTACATTTATTCAACAGATAAAAAAACTTTAATTAATCTCGGAGTAAACTAAATATGGCTTATCAAAATGTGGTTGTTTTAGGAGGCAGCGGTAATGTTGGCAGGGAATTTATGTCCCAAGTAATTCAACAAGACACAGGTTTCTCCAAAAAACATCTTAATCCTACGAACGTAATAGCTCTGACAGACAGTAAGGGTTTCTGGTTTAATCGTCATGGTCTGAAGATTCAGGAAAATCCTGAAAAAATTCATAAATGGAGAGATTCAAAAGATAAATTTAAGGAATATATGCAAGATCTCGATGAGTATTACCAATACGACAACTTATCTGATCTTTTACAATTAATCAAAGATAATGGAATGTCCGGTGAAATAGCGTTTGTTGATATTACTGCCGGAAAGGACGATTTAAGAGATTTCCACCTGGCAGTAATCAATGATTCAGAGGAAACCATAATTACCGCAAATAAGAACCCTCTCTCCATATACTCAACTGACGTGTTCAGTACGCTTACTCGCTACAGAGAGAGATATGGGTTTTTGTGTACGGTGATGGCCGGTGCAAATGCGGTCTCGAATTTACTGGACTATTACGATACTTCAGAGATAGTAAATAAAATTGAGGCCTGTTTTTCCGGTACACTGGGATATCTGTGTGCTGAATTGGAAAAGGGAGAGAGGCGCTTTTCAGAAATACTTATCGACGCTAAAAATATGGGTTATACCGAACCTCACCCGAAAGATGATCTGAATGGACTTGACGTTGCCAGAAAACTGATAATTTGCGCGAGAACATTCGGACATAACGTCTCAATGCCTGATGTTGAGTTGGAAGGTTTCATTGATGAATCATTCCTGAATATTGATGACGTAGACGATTTCATGGAGTCTATAAAAGGAGCCGATAAGGAAATAAAAGACAAAGTCGATTCTGCCAAAGCCAGAGGAAAAACGCTGAGGTATGTTGCTAACTTCAGTCTGGGTGAAAACGGTAATTCTACTTTCAAAGTAGGCCTGAAGGAAGTCCTTCCGGACTCCCCTCTCGGCACATTGAAAGGTTCCTCAAATAAAGTCATTGTCGAGACAGATATTTTCAACGGAGATAAAAAATATATTATAGAGTCTCCCGGAGCCGGACCGGATGTAACAGCCTGGGGATTAAGGAGAGAGCTCCTGTCAAGGTTGAGGGGAAGAAAGGGTGGAGACTACAAGCTGACATAGAAGACCTTACGAATGATAATTTACAAACCGACAAGATAGCGAATTCGGATAACTGGTGGATTCGCTTACCCGAACAAAAAGCATCGAAGACTTTAATACACCATACAACTTTAATCAATTGGATTATCTATAGGTTTGCCTTTTGTTGTTGCTGAAATATCTGGTATCTTCTGTATCCGTGTTAACTTTACTTTTCGGTCTGAAATAAAATTTCAGTGGAATTTCACTAAAAGGCAGACTGTGTCTCAATTGGTTTGACAGGTACCTTTCATAGTCGGAATTGAAAAGCCTTTTGTCATTGACGAACAAAACAAATGTTGGCGGACAGACAGATACCTGTGTAGCATAATAGACCTTTGATACTTTAGTTTTTCTCTTAGTCGGACGATGTTGAGTAAAAGCCTTTTCAAGGACTGTGTTAAGTTCTGACGTTGTTACACGCGTATTTGCCTGTTGAAACATTTCCTGTGCCAGTTCAATCGTCTCAATTATATTTTCCCCACTGAATGAACTGATGAATGATAAAGGTGCAAAGCCCATTCCTGGCAAACGGGCATGAACATACTTAATAAATTCTTCAATTTCTGCATCTTCCTCTGCAATGTCCCATTTGCTTATAACCAGTAAACAGGGTTTATATTGGGTCTTGATATAGTCACTTATTTTCTTGTCTACCTGAGAGATATCTCTAGGTGCATCAATCAACAAGATTACAACATCTGCACGGCGTATGGATCTCTCCACCCTTGTCATCCCATAGAATTCAATAGAATCCTGGATATGCTTCTTCTTTCTTACCCCTGCCGTATCAATGGCAATAAATTCTTTTCCTTCTATTGTAAATTTAACATCGACAGAATCTCTCGTAGTACCGGGAATTTCACTTACAATAACCCGTTCCTCTTGAGCAAGTGTGTTAATTAATGTAGATTTTCCTGCGTTCCTCTTCCCTACAATAGCAATTTTCATTAACGAATCTGACTTTACTGGCTTTGTATCAACCTCAGGAAACATTGAAACGATCTTATCTAAAAGATCTGTTCTACCATATCTTTGCAATGCGGAAATCGGTATCGGCTCACCCAGCCCCAGCTTGAAAAACTCTGATGTCTGGAAATCAAACTTCTCTGCATCACACTTATTAACTATGAGAAGGAGCGGTGTTTTAATTTTTCGCAGTCTCTCAGCTACTTTAACATCCAATGGTGTAATACCGTCACGAACATCTACAACGAAGAGAATCAGGCTTGCCTTTTGAATTGCTATTTCTATTTGAACGTCTACTTCTTGTGCTATATCTTCAATGTCAGTAATCCCGATACCGCCTGTATCAATTAACTCGAACAAAGTTTCTTCGTGTTCAATCTCTATCGACACTCTGTCCCTGGTAACACCACTTGTTGGATCAACAATTGAAATACGTTTTTTTGCCAGACAATTTAAGAGTGAAGACTTACCGACATTGGGTCTTCCTACAATAGTTACGATTGGAAGGAACATTTTTTAATCTTTCAACATTTTCTGCAGCCCGTCCGGGCGAGTTAATCAGGTACCTATACCTGAGGTAATAATTAAGTGTAATAGCAATGTACCATTACTGTTCTTTTGGTGGCTCTTCTGTGCTCTCTGCTTTTGTCTGCTCTGGAGATGGCTCAGGTACCGGCGGCGCTTGTTGCACTACAGGCTCCTCAGGTGATTCTGGAGCTGTTTCCTCAGCTGCTACATCTTCCTCATTTGCTTCAACGTATATATCATCCATCTCAGTCCCATCAACATCTTTCCTCATAATTAAGTATGCAATAGTGCTGGCAGAACCTGTAAATGCAATTATTATACTACCAACAATTATCTTAATCAGAACGATATACAGCATAAAAAATAGTGCGGCAATTCTCATTGACATAGGATTTAGCGATGTGATTGTATCACTGCCTCCACTCAAACCAGCGATGAAAACTCTTATTTCATTAAGTTTCCCCCCCATACCTAAACCAACGGTGAAATAGCTGGTCTTCATAACAAGACAAGCACCATATCCCGCAACAAAAGTCAAAATCATCCCACAAACTATTAGAGTAATAAATAATGACAAAAAATGTAGAGGTCTGGACAACACATAACTGTATGCTCTACTGATTGCATCAAAAGCATCAGACCCCTCAGAGCTTATTGCAGGAAACATCAGGATGAATCCTATTACGCCAACAATACCTAAAAAAACAATTAAGAAACCGGAAAGAATAGCTAACGGAAATCCAACGGCAACAGCAATTTCACCGGCAAATTCTATTTTGCCCAGCAAGCCTCCGGCAACATTACATGCAATAAAGAAAAGCACTCCCAAAATAGGCGTAAGTGGAGACCAAAAATATGACCAGAACTTCCTCATTACAAAGGAGATAGAGTCTTTAAGTCCTGTTTTCTCTCCCCTGCCTAATTCCAAAGCGGTTAGACGCGTAATAGCACCTGCAAAAACAGACCAGATTATCATTAATCCCAAAACCAAAACGATGAGAACAGCATACTCTCCCCACTCAACACTCTTCATTGATGATGCCAATGCACTTAGTGAGCTACATAGGCCAAGCCTGGGTGAAATCAAAAATCCGTTGATTACTTCAAATGGAGTAATTTCAACTAATTTAAATGCGGAGCCAAAAGCAAGTATTACTAAAACCCAAAGAATACTGAAAGCAATTCCAACAAAAGCACAAACCAGCTTGTTGAAATCAAGCGATATTTTAACTCCTCGCAGAATACTCTGAGTGTCTTGTATGAACGATTGCATCACACGCCCCTCTCTTGGTTTAGGGTTCGGAAATAAATAACTGTTTATTATTAAAGGATTTTCTTCAGGATAGTATATCTCTATTCGTTGTAGTCTTCAAGCTTTTCGTTCGTAGTCGGTTCGTCAATACGTCGTTCTTCATCAAACCATGAACCCAGATCCGTCAGCTTGCAACGTTCACTGCAAAAGGGAAATGTAGGTATGTCACTTATAGAAGTGTAGAAAAGTTCTTTGCCACAACTACGGCATTTAATCTTTGACATCTTTTTTTGTTTCTTTTGTCTTAGTTTTGCTATCTTTTTTGTCTGTAGTGGAAGATTTCTTATCGGCTTTCTGCCGTGACTTATACTCCTCACTCCGGTAATCAGTCTGATAAAAGCCAGAGCCTTTAAAAATTATTGTGCTACCAGCTCCAATCAAACGTTTCAGTTTCAGTTTTCCACACTCAGGGCATTTCCTGATATGCTTTGCCGTTATTGATTGAAACAGTTCCATTGCGTGGTTACATGCATTACACTCATAATCGTAAGTTGGCATAATTCTCCTCATTCCTAACAATTGTTAAGACATAAAACATTATTCATCTGATTCCACTTCTTCCTCAATGGTTTTTTTCGAAACCTTTACTTTTGAGGGTCTGATTACACGTTCCTTCAAGAGGAAACCTCTCTGGAATTCATCAATAATTGTATGGTGAGGCATCTCATTATTCTCCTCCTCCATTACTGCTTCATGAAGATTTGGGTCAAACGGTTTTCCAACTGTTTCTATAGGTTCCACACCGTATTTTCCTAAGACCTTAAACAACTGCTCTTCGATTAGCTTAATACCTTCCACAAACTTGTCAATATCTTTAGAACTATCTGCAAGTTTTAAGGCTCTGTCAAAATTATCAAGTTCAGGTAGAAAATCAAGTATAAGGCTTTGAACAGCAAACTGAGATGTCGACTCACTTTCCTTAACCATTCTCTTCTGATAATTCATAAACTCTGCCTTGGTTCTCAACAGCTGATCAAGGTAAGTATCACGTTCTACTGCCTTCTTCTTTAGTTCAAGAATATCTTCTTTTGTCAAATCATCCAGAGAATCTATATCATCCTGAGCCTCTTCCTGCACATCCTCTTCATCATTTTCATTTACATCTGCATCAGCTTCCGACTCGGAGTTTTCTATATTTCCCTGGTCCTTATCATTTTTCATACCGTCATCTTGTTCGGTATTCGCATTTTCTTCATCCTGATTATTTTGTTCTTCAGACATCACAACGAATTTCCTCCAATGATTTCATAAGAGTGAATTATTTAAAAGAGTTTCTTTACCTTCTGAAAAAAGCTCTTTCTTTTCGGCGTCACATTCTTATGTTCTGATTCTGCAAATTCTCTCAACAACTCTTCCTGTCTGGGAGTCAATTTAGTTGGAGTTTCAACAACAACATGTACTAACAGATTTCCTACCCCAAAACCACGAACATGTGGAAACCCCTCCCCTTTAACCGAAATTATATCATCACTTTGCATTCCGGCAGGTATTCTAACTTTTCTCATTTTTCCAAGAATAGTAGGCACCTCAATCTCACATCCCAACGCCGCCTGAGTAAACGTAATTGGGAACTCACAAATAATGTCGTAATTATGTCTTTTGAAGATTGAATGTGGTTTTATGTGTATGTCGCAATATAAATCTCCCGGGTGTGCTCCATTTGCTCCGGACTCACCCTGGCCAGTAACACGTAATCTCGAACCGTCTTCAATACCGGCAGGAACCTGGACCTTGATATTAGACTTTTTAGGATACACACCATGGCCGCTACATTTTCCACAGGGTGTTTCAATTATTTTTCCGTTACCCTGGCATTTAGGGCATGTGGTTCTTATAGTGAAAAAGCCTTGTCTTTGATGAATCTCACCTTTACCTTTACAATAAGGGCAAGAAACCGGAGATGTACCTTTCCGGGCACCTGTCCCCCGGCACTCTTCACAAAAGTCTCTTTTAGTAATCTCTATTGTCTTCTCAACACCTATAGCAACATCTTTAAAATCTATAGAAACATCACATCTTAAACTGGCACCGCGTTTTTCTGCCTGCCTTCCCCCACCACCAAAAAAATCCTCAAAGATGCCGCCTCCGCCACCACCTCCACCAAAGATATCACCAAACGCATCGAAAATATCTTCAAAATTGCCAAACCCCCTTGAATCTCCACCTCTTAATCCCTCATGACCATATTGATCGTATCGTCTTCTCTTGTCAGGATCGCTAATCACTTCGTAAGCTTCAGCGGCAATTTTAAACTTCTCCTCTGCCTCCTTGTTACCCTGATTTTTGTCAGGATGATACTTCAATGCTAATTTCCTATAAGCGCGCTTTATATCATCTGGACCCGCGTCTCTATCGACTCCGAGAACATTATAATAGTCTTCTTTTCCCATTTTTTAGCTATAGATTATCAAAAAGGCTGCCTAAAAACTTAATATCTATCTACTATATCTGCAAACCTGTAAGCCCAAGTGACACAAGAGCTTAAATCTAAATATCAACTCTATGGACATTATATAATACAAGTGATAAATTAAATGTCAAGCTGGTTCTATCCTGGAATATCGCAGAAGTATGAAAGCAAAAAGGCCACATAAATGCGGCCTTTTTGCGAAACAGCTATTCAATTTTATCAATCATTTAGTTAAGACACACTGCCCTCAACCGGATCTTCATCATCATCCTCTTTTAACTCTGTGACCATTACATCGGTAGTTAACATGAGCCCTGCTATACTTGCTGCATTTTGTAATGCAGTACGTGAAACTTTTGTAGGGTCGATGATTCCTCTTTCAAACATATCCACGAATTCAGATGTGTTTGCGTCGAATCCGGTATTGGTACTCTTCTCTTTTACTTCTTCCACAATTACTGAACCTTCACCACCAGTGTTGGAAACAATTTGTCTTAGAGGTGCTTCAATAGCTCTTGCTATTATATCTGCACCCATTTTTTCATCACCTCTTAACTTTTTGCGTAATTCCTCAACTTTTGATATAGTTCTGACTAGGGCGACTCCGCCTCCGGGAACAATACCTTCCTCAACTGCAGCTCTTGTTGCGTTTAACGCGTCTTCTACACGAGACTTTCTTTCATTCACTTCAGCTTCAGTAGCTCCGCCTACGTTTATCACGGCAACACCACCGGTAAGCTTTGCTAATCGTTCCTGAAGTTTCTCCTTATCATAATCAGATGTCGTCTGTTCAATCTGACTTCTAATCTGAGAAATTCTGCCCTGCACATCTGACTTTTTCCCACTACCTTCAATTATTGTAGTGTTTTCCTTGTCAATCGTAACACGCTTCGCAGTTCCAAGGTCATCAAGTTCCAGAGTCTCCAACTGTACGCCAAGGTCTTCTGATATCAAACGACCATTTGTCAGAATTGCTATATCCTCCAGCATAGCCTTCCTTCTATCTCCAAAACCAGGCGCTTTAACCGCAGCACAATTCAAAACACCTCGTAGTTTGTTTACTACTAACATGGCCAGCGCTTCACCCTCTACCTCTTCGGAAATAATTACAAGAGGTTTACCAACACCAGCTAACTTTTCCAGTAGAGGCAATAGTTCTTTCATATTGGAAATCTTTTTTTCGTGAATTAATATGTAAGGATCGTCAAAAATAACCTCCATAGTTTGAGCCTTTGTTACAAAATAAGGTGAAATAAACCCCTTATCAAACTGCATACCCTCAACTATGTCTAATGTAGTATCCATACTCTTCGCTTCTTCAACCGTAATAACACCGTCTTTACCAACTTTATCCATCGCATCGGCTAACAGGTTTCCAATTGTAGAGTCGTTATTAGCGGAGATCGTACCAACCTGTGCTATCTGTTCTCTATCCTTAACCTTCTTGCATATGTTGGCTAATTCTTCAACCACTACAGCAACGGCTTTATCAATACCCCTTTTCAGAGCCATTGTATTGACGCCTGCTGTAACATACTTCATCCCCTCATTGTAGATCGCTTCAGCCAGGATTGTTGCAGTTGTAGTACCATCTCCTGCAATATCGCTGGTCTTAGAAGCTACCTCGCAGACCATTTTTGCTCCCATGTTCTCAAAGGGTTCGCTTAGCTCTACTTCTTTAGCTACCGTAACGCCATCTTTCGTTACTGTAGGCGAACCAAAGCTCTTTTCCAAAATCAGATTTCTGCCAGTAGGACCCATAGTCACCCTCACAGCATCGGCCAGTTTCTTTATACCGTTCTTTATATTGCGCCTTGCCTCTTCATCAAACAAAAGCTGTTTTGCAGCCATAATATTCCTCCTGATCTTGATTAATCGATTTTAGCCAAGATATCGTTTTCTTTTAATATAAGATAATCTTTCCCACCAACTGTTATTTCTGTTCCCGCATACTTTCCGTAAAGAACCTGATCACCTTTTTTCACTAACAGTGCGGCTCTTTTTCCGCTATCCAGGAGCTTACCCTCTCCCACAGAAACAACCTTACCTTTTGTTGGTTTTTCTTTTGCTGAATCAGGCAGAACAATTCCACCCTGTGTCTTTTCCTCCGCTTCAAGCGGTTCAATTACAACTCTGTCATCCAAAGGCCTAATAGCCATAACAAATACCTCCTAGTATTTTATTATCATGAAAACTGAAATAATTTATATCGTCAGGTAAAAACACCCTGACCGGTTTATCAGGTTATCTCTTACATCATTCCAGGCATTCCGCCCATACCACCCATTCCAGGCATACCACCCATACCAGGCATTCCGCCGCCCATTCCGCCCATACCACCACCAGGCATCCCACCACCGGGAGGCATCATAGCGTCTTCTTTTCCTGGTATTTCTGAAATCAGGCAATCACTGGTAAGCAGAATACTCGCAATGCTTAAGGCATTCTGTAATGCACTCCTTGTAACTTTTGTAGGGTCAATTACACCCGCTTCAATGAGATTACCGTATTCTTCTTTTTCTGCATCATATCCAAATGCCTTATCTTTTGACTTCAAGATATTCCTTACTACAACTGCACCTTCCAGTCCCGCATTTTTGGATATCTGCTTTATTGGTGCGCTGAGAGCATTTTTTATAATATCAACGCCGAAATGTTCATCACCCTTCAACGTCAGATCATCTAATGACTCAGATGCCCTTAACAGAGCTACACCACCACCAGGCAATACACCTTCGGCGATTGCAGCACGTGTGGCATGTAACGCATCCTCTACGCGAGCCTTCTTCTCTTTCATCTCTGTTTCAGTTGATGCGCCAACATTTATCTGAGCGACACCACCTGCTAATTTAGCCAATCTTTCCTGTAATTTCTCTCGATCATAGTCAGAAGTTGTCTCTTCGGCTTCTTTTCTTATCTGATTTATACGTGAACTTATATTTTTCGCGCTGCCTCCGCCATTTATAATAACCGTATTTTCAGAATCGATATTAACCTTCTTTACCGTTCCAAGATCAGTTAATTCGATACTCTCCAGCTGCATGCCTAAATCCTTAACGACAGGCTTTCCACCGGTTAGTATTGCAATATCATCCATCATGGCTTTCCTTCGGTCTCCATAACCCGGAGCCTTAACTGCAGCGCAGACAATAGTACCACGAATGTTATTTATGACCAACGTTGCCAACGCCTCACCATCTACATCCTCTGCAATTATCAAAAGAGGTTTTTTTGTTTTCGATACCTTTTCAAGTAAAGGAACAATTCCCTTAATGTTTGATATCTTCTCTTCGTGAATTAACACATAAGCATCCTTCAGTTCAACCTTCATATTATCTTTATCTGTAGCAAAATGAGGCGACAAATAGCCACGGTCAAACTGCATACCCTCAACGACATCAACGTCTGAAGTGATACCCTTTCCCTCTTCAACAGTAATAACACCATCCTTACCAACTTTTTCCATTGCGTTTGCAATCATTTTACCGACTTCACTATCGTTATTAGATGCGATTGTACCAATATTAGCAATTTCGCTCTGGTCCTTTATTTTTTTACTCATGCTCTCAAGCTTCTCCACAACACTATCAGCTGCGGCCTTCATGCCACGGTTGAGAGCAACGGGATCTACACCTGCTGAAACAGCTTTCAAACCGTTGCTGAAAATAGCTTCAGCCAATACTGTAGCGGTAGTAGTTCCGTCTCCTGCAATGTCACTCGTTTTCGATGCTACTTCTTTTACCAGTTTTGCACCCATATTCTCATACGGATCCTTCAACTCAATTTCCTCAGCAACGGATACTCCGTCTTTTGTTATTGTAGGACTTCCCCATCCCTTATCAAGAACAGCATTTCTACCCCTTGGCCCCAGCGTACATTTAACCGCACTGGCCAACTTGGTAACTCCCCTCTTAATTGCCATCCTTGCATCTTCTTTGAATAACAACTGCTTTGCTGCCATTACATACCTCCTTTAAAAATTGCAAGCTCGATATTATTAGATTTGTTAATTGAATAGCAAAATGTGTACCAATATATCAGGCGCACATCTTATATGCTTATTGTACAACACTTTACACGCTTAATTACAAAACAGTTTTCTGTAAAAATTTCAATCCCTGTCTGTTTGATGCCATTTTGGCAGCTGCATTTTTTCTGATTTTATACGCTTATGTCAAATTGGCATGGAAACTGTTATTCGAACTAATATATTATATGGAAGCTGATAAGTTGCCTTAAAACAATAAAACTATTGATATTTAAGAAAAAGCCACTATTCTTTATGAAAAATCAAAGGCATGAGATTAGCAAATACTTAAGTATTATTAAAACGATTATATTTATTCGACGGCCAGTTTGCTCTATATATAATAATTTAACCTGAAAGGAGATTGAGATGTCAGATAATGATATAACTAATTTTACAACCGATGTAGAAATTAAGGGTACGATAAAGTTTGAAAAGATCATGAACATCGATGGAAAATTTGAGGGAGAACTGATGGCAGAACATGGCGAGCTCATAGTTGGCAAGACAGGCACGGTCAAAGCAGACGTTAAGGTAAAAAATGCCACAATAGAAGGCCGCCTGGACGGAAACATAGAAGCGGCAGAAAAAGTTGAGCTCAAGCAAAATGCACAGCTCATTGGTGACCTGCAGGCAAAAACATTAGTTATAGAGGAAGGCGTTGTCTTTGTCGGTCAGTGTAACGTAAACCCGGATGGTGCAAAGCCGGAAAAACAAAATGTGGAAAGCCAAAATATTAAAGTAGTTAAAAATATACAATAGAGAGAAAGCGGTATCGCTTAAATAGAAGTTGATTTATGAAAGCTAAATCAAACGAATTGTCAGACATCAGAAACATAGCATGTCCTTATTGCAATGGCAGGCTAGCAGTGTCGGTCAATTGCATATCGATGCCGTGTCTCCATTGCAATGAGCACATCAACGTTAAAGAGATTATTTTCCCACCTGAAAAGAAGCGAATATCTCTAATCGGGAAAAAGAGAGTTAACTGCTTTAAATGCAACAGAGATATTTTCACCGACGAAAAAGCGCAAGCGGCAACATGCCAGCACTGTTACCACCGTAACGACTTGAGCGACCATAAAGTAAAGACCCTTCTGGGCATAAACCTTGAGACCCATGGCACACTTCATTTAAAAAAGAGAGGCATAATTGAAATTTCAAGTATCTCTGTTGGAAATGCTGTTGTAAAGGGCAAAATCAAGGGAGACGTCAATGCGAGAGGAACCGTAGAAATTTTCAAAACTGGTGAAATATACGGAGAGATAACCTGTCGTAAATTAATTGTGAATAAGGGAGGAACATTCAGCGGTAAAGTGAAGATGCTGAATGCCGAAACAAACTGATTAAATTTATAATGTGCCGACAGTCCGTTAAGCAGGAATCTGGCAAAAACAATATTTTAATACTCCATGATCAAACAGTACTCCATTAAAACGTCCAAACGTAACGAGTTCATCGACATAACCTCACAGGTTCAAGACCAGGTTGGAGAGGTTACTGAAGGTGTGGTCACAGTATTTGTCCCCCACACCACAACCGGGATTACCATAAATGAGAACGCTGACCCTGACGTCCCCCGGGATATACTTAAAAAGCTTGAGGAGTTGATCCCACAACGAGACAACTATTCTCACATGGAAGGTAACAGCGACGCCCACATTAAGGCATCCCTGTTCGGATCGTCCGTAAGGGTTATAATAAAAGACGGACAGCTTTTATTAGGAACCTGGCAGTCCATCTTCTTCTGCGAATTCGACGGCCCCAGGACAAGGACGTTTTATGTTCAGGTTTAGGCTTGCTTTGGACGTGGATTGGCGCAGATCAACACTGATAATAAAAAAATAGATGACATTATAAAGCTTACTCGAATGTAATAGTAACATACACTTCAAATCGCAAATCTAAAATCGTAATCCGTAAATCAAAATATCTCTCCTTATTTCCACCGCCTCTCCGCTTCTTTAAAGCCCTCCTGAACAGGAAATATTTGCCTGTACCACAACTCTAGTTGTAGTCTCTCCATGTAATAATTGAGAAATATTATTTCCTCTATCATGCTAAATAAATAGTACTTAAGTCTTTTTTTAGAAGAAAACATATATCACTAAATTTTATGGCATGTAAGATGCGAAATTGATGCGTAATTAAAGATTTTTTGTGATGATCCGATAATGTAGATAGAGCTTACAATAAGGAATACAAACCGGAATTAAAGTGGATATTTTTAGGGGTTAATAGCTTATGAAAAAAAGTATTCTAATTTTATCATGCTGTATGCTTCTTTCGCTTCTGAGCACTCGTGCATCAGGCCAGGAATCGTTTGAGAATCAGGATCCAGTCGAAGCCCAACTCGTATCACTCTCTGTAGATTTCTTCAAGCATATGGCCAGTTCAGAATATTCTGATGCTTCCATGCTATTTCATTACCCCAAAGAATATACTTCTGAGAAAAAAGCTGAGCAGATTCTTGATGTAAGCAAATTGCTAAAAATATTCACTGATGAATTTGGCCTCCCATCTAACCATAAAACAGATAAGGTCTTGCTCTCTATTACAATGTCGCAGTGAGCGGAGGAGATACATCGTATTGGAAAGACCATCCATCGTATTTACAGGTTCCATTAGAGGTTGTTTTCAGCAAGGAGGATAAAGGGCATGTTATTATTCTGTTTTCTAAAATTTCGAACAAATGAAAAACAAGAGCTGTCGCATATGGGCTTCCGGCCCAAAGACTCGGAGCAAAAGAACGTGTTGTGGAAATCATGATAAAGATGCTAGTTACATTACAACCAGAGATCCAGAAACCACCTAAGAAAGAAAAGTATCCAATATTCTTCGCGTCAAATAAATCATCAGATAAATTAATTAAATAAACCAAGCATTGAACTCATTCGTTTTATTTACTTTTCTTATCACCCCGTATTTATCAAATCAAACTTGTCCTTAAAACTTTCAGTAATCCTCTTTAACAGCATGTGTTTCTTTGAGTCCTTTGATTTATGTCCTTCTTTGACCAGTTCAAATGCATCCGCACGAGCCAGTTTTATTATGTCATAATCATTAATGATATCGCCTATCTTGAACTCAGGCAGGCCGTGTTGCCTTGTACCGAAGAACTCTCCCGGCCCCCTGAGTTTCAGGTCTTCTTCCGCTATCTTGAAGCCGTCGTTTGTATCCAGCATTGTCTTGATCCTTTGACGGGATTCGGCACTCTTTTGTATACCAAAGAGCAGGCAGTATGATTGGTGTGAACTGCGCCCTATCCTGCCCCTTAACTGGTGAAGCTGCGCAAGACCGAACCGCTCTGCGTGTTCAATCGCCATCACGGTTGCATTCGGCACATCAATCCCCACCTCTATCACAATAGTTGATACAAGAATATCATACTTGTGATTAACAAAATCGGACATTATCAACTCCTTCAACTCAGGTTTTAACTGGCCGTGCAAAAGCCCTACG